>JGI20158J14315_10001227_pt1 | contig 18937 bp, 9 predicted proteins | sample COG_08_FD_14315 | JGI IMG/M metagenome (IMG submission 14315)
TTCGATTTGCCACATTTGATGAAGCGGCCAACATCACCATTGAACAGCCTGCGAATCCTACATTCCCGACACAAACCTTGAGCATTGCCGCGAATGGCACATCCACGGTCAACCTCACTGCATGGATGGGAATGATAGAGAACAAACCTGTAAACACGCTTTTATCGTACGGATTGCACATCGTTTCTGATGCGTCCATCACTGCATACTACGAAGTCAATCACAACGACAACCCCGACATTTTTACGCTGAAGGGCTCTTCTGCCTTGGGAACGGAATTTTATACGCCATTCCAAAATTATTTGAGCAACAACTACACGCAGTCCAAGGCAGGCATTGATGTGGTGGCGACAGAAGACAATACGGAGATTACCGTTGTCCCAAGTGTTGCGCTCACAGGCCACCCCGCTGATGTCGCTTTTACCATTACACTGAACGCCGGAGAAACGTATTCAATGCGGGCGGCCTCCACAGCGGCAGCGGCTCATCCAGGAGGTACATACATCTCAAGTTCGGCTCCAATCGCTGTCACCATGAGTGATGACTCCATTGTGGGATCTCCCTTTGGCGGAACATGTTTCGATTTATTGGGGGACCAGTTGATTCCCGTGAGTTTGGCCGGTGATGAATACATTGCTGTAAAAGGCGTGCAGCTTGGAGGAGCTGATCGCGTTTTTATCTTGGCGACTGAAGACAACACGGAACTTTTCATCAACGGAACCTCCACTTGGACGCTGAACGCCGGGGAAACGTACACCCATGTTTTAGGCGCGCCGGTTGCGTATTACGAAACTTCAGCGCCGGTGATTGTGCTGCACATGACCGGTGTCGGATGTGAAGTCGGAGGAGCCATCCTCCCTCCCTTGCGCTGTACAGGTTCGCGAGACATTGCGTTTGTTCGCTCAACCAACGCCTCCTTCTCCATCAACATCCTCGTTCAAGCGGGCAGTGAAGGGGATTTTACATTCAATGGGAATCCAGCCTTCATTGGGGCTGGTGACTTCACCGATGTTCCAGGAGCCGCTGGTTTGTGGAAGTATGCGCAAATAACAACCACATCATTTGTGCCAACATTGTCCGCTTCTCGCCTCGAAAATTCCTCGGGGTATTTTCACATGGGCGTCATCAATGGAACGCCCTCAGGCTATTGCCGCTATGGTTATTTCAGCGATTTTGCCCAATATCAATTCCAAACCTACACGGACGACGACAGCCTCTGCTCCGGTGAAATGGTCACGTTGTTTGCTGACCCCATTGAAAACGCGACGTATACATGGACTGGCCCAAGCGGCTTCAGCATCAATGAGAGCGTGCTGACCATCGGTCCCGTGGATGAAACGTATGATGGAATGTACATCGTGACTGGAAATGTGGGCGACTGCGAAATTACCCCAGACACCCTGATCCTGACTGTGCAACCTGCTTTTACGGCTCCCGACTTAATTTGGGATGCTCCCACTTGCGCGGGGGACGACTTGATCTTAACGTGTCCAACAGCGGGAAATAATTGGCAATGGACCGGACCCAATGGGGAGCTTGTAGAATCCGATAGCATTTTGGTCATCTCAAATGCTCAACCTTCCGATGGGGGCCTATTTACAGTACAAGCGGAAGTGGAAGGTTGTTTATCTCTTGCCGCCGAGCTTTCAGTGGACATTACTCCAACGGGCAGTGCAAGTCTAGCCGAAACCACTGCAGAAGCATGCCTAGGTAGTGATTGGTCCACGTCACCTGAAGGAAACACTGCGGGACCCTTGTGGTCATGGGAATTCCCCAACGGGACAGTCCTGAACAATGCCAGCCTGGATCTGACCAATCTTGGAGAGCTGGATGCTGGATGGTATGTGCTGAGCGCCTCAGAACTGGGGTGCCCCTGGTCTGCTGATTCGATTGAACTCGTAGTTGCACTACCTGAAGAACTCGCGTTTGATTTCCCATCGCCCATTTGTAGTGCTGACGCCCCCCTTGCTCTGGTCATCAATGCGTCTTCGGCTGGACTGTGGTCGGCATCTTGCGGGAACTGCATCGATGAAGACTCCGGCGTGTTCAACCCGAATTTAGCAGGAGATGAAACGCTGGAAATCACCTTTGAATCTCAGGGGATTTGCCAGGAGACCCTTTCTTCTAACCTGGATGTCATCACCACGCCAAGCGCTTCCTTTGACTCCCCGTTAACCGCTTGCCTGGGTCAAGGAGACGTTACAATCACAGCTGAAAACACAGGAGGTGTTTGGAGCAGCGACTGTGACAATTGCTTGAATTCAAATGGGGAGTTCAATACCTCATCGGCCGGTGAAGGAACCTGGAACATTGAGTATGCGTTGAATGGCCAATGCCCGTCCGTCTCTTCAGGAGCGTTTATCGTAACCGCCAATTTGAGCAGTTCTTTTGATCTACCTGCTAGCTTCTGCGTCAATGAGCCTTCGTTGGAGCTTGCTGGAGACCTTGTTGGAGGAAGCTGGAGTTCCGATTGTGGGGGATGTTTGAATTCGACTGGAGTACTGAGTCCATCCACCGCCGGATTGGGAACGCATGAGCTGACCTATACCATTGCAGGAAATTGCGGCTCCTCGACCAGTCAAAACACCATCGTACACCCCTTGCCAACAACCGACTTTACGTCAACGCCTTCTTCCGGTTGCGCACCGATGCTGATTGAATTCGAAGGAACGGCAAGTCCTGGTGCGAGTTACAGCGCTTTTGGAATTGTCGATAGCAACGGCTTTACAGCTTGGAGCAATCAAGGAGAAAGTGCTACGATGACCGTTGAAAGCCCGGACTGTTATGACTTGATTTATGCCGTAACGGATGTCAATGGCTGCATCAATTCCACACTGCAAAATTCAGCTTTGTGTGTCTACGCGCCTCCTTCTGCCAATTTCACCTATACCCCTGCCCTTCCTGAATCCTACGGGACACTCCTGGAGTTTACAGCGGCAAACGTCAATGCCTCCGTTGATTTCCAGTGGTTCTTGGGCACCGAGCCCGTCAGCAGTAACATACAATGGAGCATCAATACCAGCGACATTGATGACAACCCCGCATACGTTTGTCTCGAAGTGCAAGACAGCTTGGGCTGTGTGGGCTTAGCGTGCGAGTACATTGTCACAACCTCTAGCCTCACCGTCTACGCACCCACCGCTTTTACTCCTGACTACGACGGCCACAACGATGTATGGAAACTGGTCACGAGTGCAGACGTGACCTCGTTGGATTTAAAAATCTATGATCGGTGGAACAACCTCGTTTTCCAAACGCAAGATCTCGATCATTGGTGGCAAGGAGATGTTCAAGATGGCGATTACTTCGCACCCGATGGCGTCTATACCTGGGCAGCAGTCTTACGTGGTGATCAGTACCAAGTGCGGAGTATCAAAGGGCATATCGTCTTGATTCGCTGAAGACACCGCCAACCATTTTTCTGGATTGACATGCTTGCCTCTGCATGGTCCACCTTTCCGTGGTACCATCTTGAAAATTTGACCGCATTCTCAAAATGGCATGGGAAGACTGAACGCCATTCGATGCCATGTTCATGCAGTTCGGTGCCTAGCGCGGGTGGGAATCGAAAGGCCGCTTCAAAAGCTCCAACCAACGTCAACGTCCAAAAGCCCCTCGCTGTATCTTGCGCCCATGATTCGCATTGCATCCCTGTTGGCTGGCTTCCTTCTTCTTCTTTCTGTGGCATATTGGTGGCAACTTGAGCCTATTGCAAGTGACGTTCGCAGCGGTTCAGAAAAAGCATTCAAGAAATTACAGCCGGCCTTAGCCGACGCTTGGAAATGGAGTTATCCTGAAGAACATTGGGACGTTCAGGAAGCAACGAAAGCATTGGATGACGTTCAACGATGGAGCGATCAAATGCCCGAAGAATCCAGTCGCATGACAGGCGGCCAGTGGCGCCTGGAAGGCCCGACCAATATCGGAGGACGGTTTAACTTCATTCGGCAGCACCCCACCGAAATCAACCGGTTTTTTGCTGGAGCGAGTGCTGGAGGATTGTGGACGGATTCCGGTGATGGCGTGTGGAATCCTTTGACGGATGATCTCCCTCACTTGGCAATGGGCGACTTGGCATTTCACCCGGTCAACCCAGATCGTATTTTCCTAGCGACAGGTGACCCTCAGATCAGCAGTTTCCCTCGGATTGGAGGAGGCGTCTACCGTTCCTTGGACGGTGGAAATTCTTGGGAAAACATAGGGTTAGACACCCTTGGCATTATTAGCCGTTTGCTCATTCTTCCCGAAGCTCCCAGCACAATCTTTGCTGCTTGTATGGGAAACCCTGCGATTCCAGGTCCTGCTCGCGGTTTGTTTCGAAGCACAGAAAATGGTCAAAACTGGGAGCAAGTCCTGTTCCCAAATGACTCTGCCGGCGTGACCGACTTGGCCTATGCACCGTCATCGCAAACGCTTCTTGCCAGCGCTTGGCAGCGGACCCGCACCTCTACTCAAAGCATCGTCAACGGATCCCATTGCAAGATTTGGAAATCCGTTGATGCAGGCTCTACGTGGTCTGCACTTCCCAACCCATGGGGCGAAGGTGTAAAAGGACGCATCGGTTTGGCCGAACAGGGCGGGGTGTTTTGGGCACTGGTGGTAGGGACGGACCAGCAACTTGACAACATCTACCGTTCTGACGATGGTGGAACAACATGGACTGCAATTATTCCCGAAGGTGCAGCGCCAGAAAATGCATTGGGTGGCTTTGGGTGGTATTTCTCGAAAGTCCGGGTCAATCCTTGGAATTCAGATGACATCACCATCCTCGGAGTAGAGTGCTGGAATTCGCTCAATGGAGGAGTAACCTGGCAGCGTATGGGGCCTGAGTGGTGGACTTACGAGGTGCATGCAGACAAACATGATCTGCAATGGATTGGCCCGCAAAGTTTAGTTTTGGCTACGGATGGCGGACTGTATCGCTCCGATGACCACGGTTTGACGTGGGAAGATCTAGAAGACATTCCAGTGACCCAGTTCTATCGCGCAACATGGAATCCGCACAATCTAGGCCAATACACGGCTGGAGCGCAGGACAACGGTACCAGCACAGGATCACAAGAAGATTTGAATGGATGGACGCGTGATCTAGGCGGGGATGGCTTCACCGCCATCTATCATCCGACTGATGCAAATTTGCGATACGCTGGAACCCAATGGGGCAATTGGCGGTATAGCCTGACAGGTGCCAATGAAGAACCGCAATGGAACAACTTCATGGACGGCATCGATGAAGAAGACCGTGTCTGGTGGGATGCTCCCTTGGCATATCATCCGTCAAACCCTGATGAGATGTGGACTGGAACGCAGCGTGTCTATCGCATGTCAAACGCTCCATTCTCTTTTTGGCAAGCGGTGAGCCCGGATCTAACCCACAACGAAGAACCGGGTTTGCAGTACCGATGTGTTACGGTGGTTGCGGGATCTCCATTCAATGAAGATCTGATTGCCGCGGGCACTTCAGATGGCCGGATTTGGGTAACAACGGATCATGGTGACAATTGGAATCCGATGGAAAGTGGCCTGCCGGGACAGTTTGTCACCGACCTCGTCTTCGACCCCTTCCATCCTGACTCCATGTTTTGTACGGTCAGTGGCTTCCGAAATGCGCTGTATACGCCGCATGTATTCCGCGCTGCGATTGGCGAGGAATGGACCTCTGTACAGGGCGATTTGCCTCCGCACCCAATCAACCACGTCGAAGCTTTGAACGACAGCATTTGGGTGGTGGCTTCGGATGCAGGAGTTCATTGGACCGAAAACCGTGGACAACACTGGGAACCGGTGGGCTCTCTGCCGCTGATCCCCGTATATGATCTCGCCGTCGATACGATTTCTGACCGTTTGGTGGCGGGGACATTTGCGCGAAGTCTGTGGACCTTTCCTTTGGACTCCTTACTTCCAGCAGCAGTCATTGATACCGTGCAAAATGCCGTGGCATCCCTTGTCGATTTTAACGACCTCGCCTTCCCCAATCCTTTTAAGAACAGCTTGGAGTTGCGCTCTGAATCTCCGGTTGAGCAGGTTGCCGTCTATGACGCTGCAGGAAAGGTTCAGGTAGCTCTGACTCCCGATCAGCGCCTTACAATCGCCACATCGTCTTGGGCGGCTGGCACGTACATCGTGAAATGGACACACGCCAATGGCCAAACCAACACGAAGGTCGTAATCAAGAGTGGAAATTGATCAGTGAATCACCAAACGACGGGCCTTCCCATGCTCAGGAATTCTGAACACATACGTACCTGAATTCAGGTCATTGGCTTGCAATACGATTGAAGAACCCGTGGCTAAGCCCGACTTCGCTACTCTTCCACTGACATCCAATAATTGCCAGGACCAGGATTGAGCCATTTCGGGTGAGACCGTCACTGTAATTTCATTCCCCTTGGAAGTTGGATTCGGATAAAGCTGAAACAATTCCATTCCATCGGAAGCGACCTCCGTCAAATCCGTTGAGTAATCGTAGACCTCACAAATGGATGCGTAGTCTTCACAAAGCCACGATGAAACTGCACCCGAGATGGTGGACAAGGTGGCGACATACGCCTCAGTATCATAAGCATGTGCGACATGCCCCGCACCGTCCAAGGTGGTAAAGCAATGATCTAAGCCCAGTGATTCCGCTGTTTCATGAATGATACTGCTTCCCTCTACATCTGTAACTGGAAAACCGCTCAGTAAAATTACCCCTGCACCATATGGAACTGTTTCATCATCCGTGCCGTGAACTGAGACAAGCGGCTCATCACCCTCTGAAAGATAGTCCGCTGTTTTGAGCGCTCCTGCAATGTTGATCACACCCAAAATTTCAGAGCTGTATCCAGGATTTCCAGACTCCCCTTCCAATCCCCCTGCCATACCGGGCGTTGATTGATCGATTTGCTCAGGAATCTCTGACTCCTCGTCCACATAGGCCATGTGCAAGGCAATGAAAGCTCCCGCTGAAACTCCGCCCATGAGGATGCGATCTGGATCAATGCCATAGGGATTGCCGTCCTCAGCCACTGTTTTTCTGAAATATCGAACCGATGCCTTTCCATCATGGTATCCCCTCCAAACCGATCGGATCATGGCATTGGAAACATCGAGGAAATTGTCAATACCCAAGCGATACGTTATCGAACCAACCACGTAGCCCATGCGTGCCAAATCCTGACACAAAGAAATCACATCGGCATTGTCATTTTCACCTCCAATAAAAAAACCCCCGTGCGCCATGATAATCAATGGGCGTGATGTTTCTGTATCTCCTACCGGCTGGTAGATATCCACGACAAGCGCTTGGCTCAAGCCTGTAGCATTGATCGCGTTACCGTATGGGACATCATAGGTTACCTGGACATCGGAAAAAGCCGTATTGAATCGGTATCTTTCCCCATCACAATCCAATTGTGAGAAGACGTTTAGCGAAAGGAACAGAGTCGAAAAAGCGCAAATTATTCGAAGCATACTGATGATTTTAATTGACACAACCGGGAGCAAGTTAGGAATTATCAATTACCGTAACACCTTGAATAACACTTCCTTTCTTTTTTTATTTTCTTTTTCCCTTCTTGTGGTGTGCGGCTGTTCGTCTTCTGTTGAAAACATGCCCCAGTACGTCGAAGTGAAGTGTATGACCGATTTCCACTACTACTTCAACCCCACTATGAATCGGGATTCGCTTTTGAATGTGGATGGTTGGAGTCGTTATGATGCAGGACGCGTGGTCACGCGAAGTTTTATCAAGCCCGAATTTCATCAGCCTCCTACAATCACGGTGCATATGACGCTTCGATCGGCAGGAGATCCTTGGGACAAATCTGGCACGGTATTCATGATTCCGCCATCATCTTCGCTGGACCTGAGAGCCTTTGAGGAGGAGACGTATGCACTGGACACGTCCAAACAGACCTATCCTGCCATTCTTCCGTTTGAAACACTGACGGGCCTCACGTACGAGCCCGCTATTGAGTTGTTGCGATTCATAACACCCTTTGGCGTTGGTCATTTCAGTGACAACGACCGGTTAGATGAATACCGCCCCGTGTATGTTCCTGAATGGGCTGACTCCGTTTCGTGGAACACGGACATTTCACATTTATGGGACTCTATGGAGGATAGTCTTACGTTGGGCGTTTACATCGATACCTGGACGGAGACAGGCTACTCTTTAGACCTTACTCTAGAGTTTGCCCCAAAACCCGCGTTGCAACAACTCCCCCCTGTGACGTCTACTGTCTCTCTATTCAACACCACCAAATTAAGTTCGAAGCAACAGCATTTTGATGGCTTTGCAAACGGCAACCTTCAGGTCGATTTTGTCCTACCTGAAGGGGCGTCTGATGTTGCTTTTCACTACCATGCCACTGGACACGGTGGACACGCAACGGGCGATGAATTTGTTCGCTGTGAGCACCGTATTGCGCTCGACAGTACCCGTGTGACCCACTTTACTCCTTGGCGTGATGACTGTGCGAGCTTCAGACGATTCAATCCATCTTCAGGTGTTTGGACCGAACGAACCTATTGGCGGGGAGACAGCATCGATGAACGCATTGCTTCGAGCGACTACTCACGGTCGGGATGGTGTCCTGGCAGTCAAGTTGATGCGCTGACCTTTCCATTAAAAGGGATTTTACCGGGACCGCATACCCTTGACATCTCCGTTCCTACGGCACAAGCTTTTAACGACTCTGAAATGAATTTCTGGAACGTTGCTGGATACCTCAGTTACACGGAAAACCTTCGCGACTAGGGTTGTCCGTTCTTGATTATTTCCGACCTTCGCTGCCACGTGAGATGCCCCTCTACAATAGGGCGTTTTTGAGCGTACGATCAACGTCTGCTTTAGAAGACTCAACACAGTCTGAATACACTATCCACTTCGAAGATGTCAAGCATTATTTACACCCATACTGACGAAGCGCCCGCTTTGGCAACGTATTCCTTCCTCCCTATTGTTCAGGCTTTTGCTGCCCAAGCGGATGTGGAAATTCAAACGCGCGATATTTCACTTTCAGCCAGAATTCTCGCTGCATTTTCCAGCTTACTCCCTGTGGAGCAGCGAGTCAGTGATGCGTTGAGCGAGTTGGGGGCCTTGGCGAAAACGCCAGAAGCCAACATCATTAAACTGCCCAATATCAGTGCTTCAATTCCTCAATTGAAAGCTGCTGTCAGTGAATTGCAAGCCCTTGGCTTTGCGCTTCCAGACTATCCAGAAAATCCTCAAAATGACGTCGAAAAAGATGTAAAGTCTCGCTACGATGGCGTCAAAGGTTCTGCTGTAAACCCCGTTCTACGAGAAGGAAATAGTGACCGAAGAGCACCCGCTGCTGTTAAAGCGTATGCGCGAAAGCATCCGCACCGCATGGGAGCCTGGTCTTCGGATTCAAAATCTCATGTCGCTCATATGGAACGTGGTGACTTCTATGGGTCTGAAAAGTCACTCACACTCCAAGAAGCGACACACGCTTCGATTCAATTCGTTTCTGACTCTGGTACGACCGTTCTCAAAGCAGGCATTGAACTACTCGCTGGCGAAATCATTGATGCCGCGATTTTAAACATACAAGAACTCAAGTCCTTTGCAAAAAAGGAAATGGCCGATGCGAAGGCTCAGGACATCCTGTTTTCCGTGCATTTGAAGGCGACAATGATGAAGGTCAGTGACCCGATTATTTTTGGAGCCTTTGTAGAAGCCTTTTTTGAGACGGTATTTGCAGCGCATGGAAACACTTTTGAGAAACTGGGTGTCGATGTCCGCAATGGCCTAGGTGATGTGTATGCCAAAATTGCTGCGTTGCCTGAGGGTGAGCGTATCGCCATTGAGGAGGCACTCCAGCAAGTGTATGCAGAGCGCCCCGATTTGGCCATGGTCAATTCCGACAAAGGCATCACCAACTTGCATGTTCCTTCTGATGTCATCATTGACGCATCCATGCCGGCCATGATTCGCAACTCCGGGCAAATGTGGGATCACAATGGCCAATCGAAGGATGCCAAAGCCGTCATTCCAGACCGTTCATATGCCGGAGTTTACCAAGCAACGATCGATTTCTGCAAAGAGAATGGCGCTTTAGATCCGCGGACAATGGGCAGCGTTTCCAACATCGGTTTGATGGCTCAAAAAGCAGAGGAATATGGGTCTCACGACAAGACTTTCCAGCTGAAGGAATCCGGAACAGTTCAAGTCGTGGACGCAGCAGGCCATGTACTCTTGGAACAAGCAGGTGAAGCTGGTGATATTTTCCGTATGTGTCAGGTCAAGGATGCCCCGATTCAAAATTGGGTCAAGCTTGGTGTTGAGCGCGCACGCGCTACCGGAAACCCCGCTGTCTTCTGGCTGGATGCTAGCCGTGCACACGATGCCGAAATCATCGAAAAGCTCAAGACCTATTTGCCCGAGCACAATACCCAAGGCCTGACAATTGAAATCTTATCTCCCATCGAGGCGACACGCTACTCATTGGAACGCATTGTAAAAGGTCAAGACACCATTTCAGTTACGGGCAATGTGCTGAGGGATTATCTGACCGATTTGTTTCCCATCTTAGAAGTAGGGACTTCGGCAAAAATGCTTTCCATTGTTCCGCTTATGAATGGTGGCGGTTTGTTCGAGACTGGTGCTGGAGGATCTGCCCCAAAGCACGTACAACAGTTGAACGAAGAAAACTACTTGCGCTGGGACAGCTTAGGTGAATTCCTCGCATTGGCTGTTTCACTTGATCATTTAGCGAAACACGCGAACAATCCACAGGCACGCATTCTTGGTGCTTGTTTGGATGAAGCGACCACCCGGTTTCTAGATGAGGACAAAAGTCCAACACGCAAGATCGGCGGTATCGACAACCGAGGTTCTCATTTCTACTTGGCCCTGTATTGGGCTGAGGCCATGGCAAGCCAAAAGGAAGACGCGTTGTTCAGCGAGGCCTTTGCCACACTCCATGCTTCATTGAGTGACTCAGCCACGACAATCGTGAATGAATTGAATGCGGTACAAGGACAACGGGCAGATACAGGAGGGTATTATCGCTTGAATCAAGAAAAAGCGGAACACATCATGCGCCCCTCTCCGACATTCAACAAGATCATCGGAGACTTCCACTTGTCTTGAGGAGGCAGATCATCAAAACAGATTTAAACAAAAAAGCCAGCTACTGATGTAGTTGGCTTTTCTATGCAATCAAGGTTCTCAACGAATCAATTGAAGTTAAATCCAACAGACAATGTGACCCGATGTCCCGTTCCGCGTTCAATCACATTGGGCGGATCTTCACCCTTAAAATCTTCATGAAAATTGAAGATATCAAATGCCAAGTCACTCGTTCGTGTTGTCACCTTATCCGGTACAATCGAAATATTGACGGGGAAGTTCAAGTCCCCTGAACGTACGTTGTATCCAATCGCAAAAACAAAGCTCAAACCCGAGAGTGAGAGATTGGGACCTGTTCCGAATTCGAAACCGCTCTTTCCTCGAACACCGACCATTGTGGTCAATGAAGGTAAAAACAAACCCTTCTCCATTCCCGCTACCAAAGCAACCCATTCTACCAATCCTACGACGTCGCCTCCGTTGTCAGCGAAACGCTTCTCCCATTGCCACCCGTACTGCGTGGTAATCGTCGAGCCACCAGCATTCAATGGAAACTCAATAGAGTCCATCGAAAATTTTCGCTGTAAAATTTGAGATGTACTTCCGTGCGAAATGTACGAAACACCAAATCGTGGGCCTTCTAGTTGAACCACCTGAGCATGAATTCCTTGCAAACCCAAAACTGCTAACAAGACACATACTACCTTCTTCATTTTTACAGAGTTAATGATTAATAATTCAAAACTACGCAAGTTTTATTCTGAGGGAGCGGCATTCGCTGCGGCGGCCGGAGCTGAATCTGCTGTGGCGTCTGCGGCCGAGTCTGCTTCAGGAGCTGCTTCCGCCGCTGCTTCCTCGGACGCAGCTGGTGCTGCAGCTGGTGCAGTATCTCTCCAGATCTCGACTTTCACTGCTGCCAATCCGCGAGGACCTTGTTCCGTTTCAAAACGGACCTTATTGTTCTCCCGAACTTCTTCTTTGGTATTGTTCACGTGGACAAACACACTTTCCTGCGTTTCCAAATCACGAATAAAACCAAAACCTTTTGATTCATTAAAGAAAGTGACAATTCCAGTGCGGATTGGATCGTACTCCTCCTCCTCTCTCTTTGGAATTCCAATTTCGATATCCTCAAGCTTCACCTCCACTCGGGTGCTCGGGTCTGGCGGGGTCGACGTGACTTGTCCAAATTCATCAACGTAGGCAATCATATCATCAGAATCCAAGGTCATCTTGTTTTCCTGACGTTCTAATTTTTTGATTTCCTTTTCCTTACGTTTCTTTTCCCGCTTGAGTTCGCGCTCGCGCTTACTGAATGATTGTTGAGACCTGGCCAAATGAATTGTATTATAATGAGTTGGCAAGGTACATCAAGAACCGGCCAAAGTCGACCTCCAAAAGATACTTACCCCCACAAGATTGTCGAGGAAATAGCATGTCGGAAAGCACGCAGCACCATGGTTTTGTTAGTCCCAATGCATTGCAAATCCACTACACCGCGCATCTAACTCTGGACAGGCAAAGCTCCCCGCAGCATCAAGAATGCCCTATTGAAATACGCGGATATAGTCGACGGCCATGTAAACCGGAAAACTCGTTGTCTCATCCGGATACCCAGGCCAGTTGCCTCCAACTGCTACGTTAAGGATAAAGAAGAAAGCCTCATTGAAAGGGTAATTCTGACCGTTCATCATCGCCGTATTGACCGTGAAGTACACTTCATCATCCATCAAATAGTTGATTTCATTCGGAGACCAATCAATTGAAAAAACGTGGAACTCTCCATCAAAATGATCCGGATAGATGCTGATATCATTTCCCTGATGCTGCCATTGCGAATAACTATTGCCCCAATGCGCTGTGCCATGCACCGTTCCAGCTTGGTGTCCCAATAGTTCCATGATGTCAATCTCGCCGCACGCTGGCCAGCCCATTTCAGGATAGTTCGCTCCGAGCATCCATATTGCGGGCCAAATGCCCTTGCCTTTTGGAAGGATCGCTCGGACATCAATACGTCCAAACTGAAACTCCTGCAGGCCCAGTGACTTCATGCGTGCTGATGAGTAAGAATTTTCACCCGTTTTCTCTGCCTTGATGATCAATCGTCCATCAGAGAGATAGGAATTTGTGGGGCTATTGGTGTATGTCTGCAATTCATTGTTGCCCCACCCCCCACTGCCGCTTCCCAAGTCGTACCCCCAGTTGTCATAGTTGATATAATCATCATTGAACTCATCAGCCCACGTTAATGTCAGGCCTTCATACGATTCTGCCGATTGATACCCTTCATCAGAAATGTTGATCATGGAATCGTCATTGCGGATACCACCGGTTACGGTCGGCCCTCCAATTTTGATGTACCCGTTGATTGGGTTCGAGAGGGTGACGCTAAAAAGCTCATCCTGCTCCAAATAGTCATCCGCAATGACAGGAATGTCCACCGTCACGTTGACCTCACCTGGCTGAAAGACAGCTGTAGCCGATGTCGCCACGTAGTCTTCTCCGGCAACAGCCGTTCCATCCACGGTTTCAAATTGGACCGACACTTGCTCACTGCTTGCTTCACTAAGTCGCAACTCGAAAGTCAATGAAGACGTCGATGCGGTTTCAAAAACAGTCACGTCATTGGCCCAACGGATTTCGGGAATTACCCCCGGCTCCGGCTCATTGCACGCTTCACAAGAGACCAACGTTAGACAAAGAGCTCCAACAAAAAAATGAGTCAATTTCATACAGAAAATTATTTCGAACCAATCTCAAACCATTCAATTACGGGGCTGCCGTAAATATTATTGTGAACCAACCATCGGTCTGCTCGCAATCACCTGATTGCGTGGGTCCGTGCAAAACCAAACGATCTTCCGTAATCTCAACAATGTCGTAGAAGGGTCCAGAATCCCAAATCCCCATAAAGCCACAGAGCGTTTCACTGAACGAGGCCAAGTTGATTTGATCCTCCCCTGAAGTACCTGAACCCGGAGTCAAGAAATACGTTGAAGGAGGGATTTCCATTTCGGTTTCTACATACCCGTCAAATGGGTTCATCGTACTTCCATTGTTGTTGTACAGATAGGCCCCATCTTCAGTAAACTGGTACCGGTCGTCATCCTGGAATTCCGTTTGTCCGTCAGGTGGAGATGTATACCATTCGGTTGAATACGGTGAAGGCCCTACTGAGACAGCTCCGATTTCAGTAGATAGTTTCCACGATTTCTGGTTATCGCATCCCGTCAGCAATGCGAGTGTTCCCTCGCAAGGAAGTTCCAACGTTTGGGCAATTGACACCATCGCAGATGCTTGTCCCATACCGCCGTTGGTATGCACTGAATAGGATACTTCATACTCTCCTTCGACCGGGTAATACGCCGTGTCCAGAGGCTGATCGGACGTCATGCCATTGCCAAAGTCCCAAAGGTGCAAAAAAGCCCCTTCCACTGCGTCTGCAGAAACTGCAATGCGATTGGAGTCAATTCCAATGACTGCGCCGGTAGAATCCACCGCGTCAATAAAACTCCAGTCTATTGAAGTTACAGGAGCCCCAGGCAATGAGATTCCCTCTTCTTCATAAGGAGCACATTGTGTTAATACCAAAGCACAGATAGCAACGACTGCTACCGAACTGAATTTTATAACCTTTAACATATCAGTATCCATTGTTTTGTGTAATCAATCCTCCAGACAGCGTAATCTCCGCTTCAGGAATGGGGAATACTTCATGAGTTCCAGAAGTAAAACCATCTTCGCCCAATAAAGTTGCAGCACGGCCTTGACGAACAATGTCAAAAAAGCGATGCCCCTCGAGTCCCAATTCAACGCGCCGCTCGTGATAGATCATTTCCAACAAAGCTTCACCCGTGGCAAAGTTCACAGCCGTATTGGGGAGAACACCTGGAAATTGTTGCTCAGCACCGCCTCGAGCACGATCACGAACCATGCGTACCGCAGCCTTCGCCTCATCCTCAATGCCCAAATGATAGGCTGCTTCTGCCTTGAATAAAATAACATCAGCATACCGAATCATGCGGTCATTGGAGTAACCGTTGGGATTCGGGTCACCAAAAGGTGCCTCATCTCCGGCATTGATAAAGTATTTCTTCGTGTAATATGGGTGTGGCATGCCCGTGGCATCCAATGAGAACACTCCTCGATCTCCCATGGCATCCCCTTCTTGAAAGACGGTTGCTGTCAATCGGGGATCATTCGCTTCAAATTCATCTACAAAATTTTGCTCTGGAATGTTGAATCCATATCCACCAAACTGACCACGAGCACGTGTAAATACATTCGTAAATGTTCCTTCCAACTGATTGCCCCAGTTGCCACCAGAAGCATTCATGTATTGAATCTCCCAGATAGAACCTGGTCCATTTTCACCGCTTTCGGTGAAGATGTTGCTGTAATTGGGATCCAAAAAGTATTCTCCAGAGGCCATGACTTCGTTTGCCATGTCATAGCATGCCTGCCATTCACTTTGGTATGCGTGAGCCTTTGCGAGCAAAGACGTTGCTGCTCCTCGGGTCACTCGACCAATCTGAGAAACAGACATGCCACTGCGATTTGGCAATCCTTGACGAGCCACCTCGAGATCAAGCTCAATCTGAGCCCAAATAACCGATGCAGGTGAACGCTCTTGCTGGTATTCACTTGGGGCGAGGTTATCCAAAACCAAGGGCACATCGCCAAACATTGTAACGAGATTGAAATACCACAATGCCCGAAGAAAGGCAGCCTCACCGATATAACGCGCCTTGTCTGTTGGGTCCATGTCAATCTCCGGAATCCGGTTAATTGACAGGTTGCAATACGCGATACCACGGTACGCTGCTTGCCATTCCGCAAGAATCAACTTAGACGTCGAATTGCCTTGGAAATTTTCAAACAATAGCAATTCTGGCTCGTCACCATCGCCCGATCCACCCTTAAAGGAGTCGTCAGAAACGATGTCGCCGAAGTACCAGCGAAAGTGCGGTGCTAACTGGCCAAAACCTTGAAGGTTGGTCACCTCTTGCTGCAACGGATTGTAACAAGCAATGATGCTTGCCTCTGCGTCCGCAGCGTTCAAAAAGAAATTGGCTTCTGAAGCGCCCACGAGAGGCTTGATCTCCAAGAAGTCTTGCTTGCAGGCCATCAATGAGATCGCCACAATGCATGCTGAAAATAGAGTTTTCTGATTCATGTTACTCAGCTTAGAATGTGATGTTTACACCCGCCATAAAGGAACGAGCCGAAGGATAAAACCCACGATCGATTCCGATCTCCAAGGTTCCACGTGATCCAATTTCCGGATCCAATCCACTGTAATTCGTGAACGTAAAGAGATTGCTCGCCGCAACGTAGACACGGAACTTCGAGATTTTCATCTGCTCGAGCACGGAAGCCGGCAGCGTGTATCCCAATTGTAAGTTTTTGACTCGCATGTATGAACCGTCTTCAATGAAACGATCAGAAACGCGGTTGTTCTGGTTGGGATCAGAATGGGAGATGCGAGGATGGATATCGCTCGTGCCCTCTCCGGTCCAACGCTCCAATGCAGATACCGGCAAATTCGTTGTATTCAGGTCGTAACGGAATACACCGTTGTAGAGATCGTTGCCATGAGAACCTTGCAAGAACAAGCTCAAATCAAATCCTTTGTGCTTCACTTCCATGTTGAGTCCATAGGTGAAATCCGGATGCGGATTTCCGATCTGAACCTTGTCATCACCGTCAACCACACCATCGCCATTTTGATCGACAAATCGAACATCTCCCGCTTGTGCGTCAGGCTGAATTCGAACAAATTCTTGATCGACGTAAACTCTGTACGCATCTGCTTCCGCATCTGTCTGGAAAATACCGTCGGTTTCGAAGCCATAGAAATAAGCAATTGGCATGCCGATCTCCGTGTAAGAAACGAAGTCGCCCGCACCAAAGACATTACCCGTAGAGATCGGTTGTCCACCTTCACCAAGACCAGTCACCTCATTCTTAATGAATGCGATGTTACCTCCAATGCTATAGTTCCAATCACCCACTTGATTGCGGTGATTCAATGCCAATTCCACTCCGCTATTCTTCGCAGAAGCCACGTTGGTAGCAGAAGGGCTGAATCCAACAATACCGGGCAATGGAACAACAGCTAGCATATCATTCGTGCTCTTCACAAAGTAATCCAACACGATGTTGAGTTTCCCTTTATAGAGGTCTGCATCCAAACCAAAGTTGGTCTGAACCACCGTTTCCCATTTCAAGTCAGGATTCGATGTATTGACAGGACCGGCTCCATTGACTTGCTGTTGGTCTGGACCGAACGTGTAGTTCAAGCCGTTGTAGACCAACGAGGTATAATCAAAGTTTCCAATGCCGTCTGCATTTCCATTCTGACCCCAGCTTCCACGAAGCTTGAGGAAATCAATCCAATCTTTCTCCGCTACCCATGGCAATTCTGTCAGGTTGTATGCTGCTGAAAGTGATGGGAAAACACCGTAGCGATTGTTTGCTCCAAAACGAGACGAACCGTCCCGGCGAACTGTACCTGAGAATGACCACGCATTGCCCAAGCTATAGTTGATTCGCATGAATTGCGCCACAAAAGACGATTCACTTACACCACCATTCGCTGAAGGAGCCTGCTCGGCTGAATTCAAACTGTTGTTGAGATACGCATACTCAACTTCGTTGGAGACCAAGCTGTCGCGTGAGCCATAAAAGTTCGTGTAGTGACTTCGCAAGGCTGAGTAACCTGCTGTGACTTGGATGTCATCCCCGTTTTGGAATTCCTTCGTGTAGTCCAACGTGTTCTCCCACTGCCATGTGCTCCACTTGTTTTCGCCCCGAACCAATGAATTGGTTTCACGCCACTCATAGGCTGGACGATTCGGGTCATTTGGCCCAATGCCCAGATCGTACGTCGGGTTGAAAATCGTTTGTGATCCTAAGCTCAAATCCACGGACATCGTCGAACGGAATTTGAGGTTGGAAAGAATGTCATACTCACCGAAAGTGGACCCAACAAAACGGTTGGTAACCCACTGGTCATTGGTGAGTGCAATTTGATTGGCCGGATTGGCAATGTCTGAATCAATGAATTCCGAGTAAGCGAACGAACCATCTGGTCGTCTAGCGGCTGTCGTAGGATCCATATTCAAGGCGCGTCCTACAGGCGTTGCAAATTCATTGTTCTCGGCCAATGCTGATCGGTCGAGGTAGGTGAAGTTGACATTTTGTCCTGTTCGGAATTTCTCTCCCGCTTCTTGTCGTGTGTTGACACGGAAGGTATACCGCTCAAAGCGTCCTTTCTCACCGCCAATAATACCATCTTGAGTGAAGTAACTGCCTCCAATGGCCGTAGACGACTTCGCCGTACCGTTGGTGAAACTAAACGAATGGTTCATCATGGGTGCGCGCTCGAAAATCTCATCCTGCCAATCGAACCCTTCGCCTAAAGCCGTTGGGTTGGACAACGCAGCCAATGGAGTCAACCCTCCTGCTGAACGGCTTTCGTTCATCAGAATGGCATACTCCTCTGCGTTCAAAAGCGCCATGTACTTCCAAGGCTCTTGAATGCCGTAATAGCTCTCATACGTAATTTGAGCTTTCTGATTTTTTGAACCGGATTTGGTGGTGATCAAAACGACACCGTTACCGCCTCGGGCTCCATAGATGGCAGCCGATGCCGCATCCTTCAAAATTGAAATGGACTCGATGTCCGATGGATTCAGGTAATCGATGCCTCCACTTGGGATGCCATCCACCACAAACAACGGCTCGGCGTTGTTCAACGAACCTGTACCCCGAATTCGAATCGACTGGGTTGAACCCGGCTGACCGGAGTTCTGAGTGACTTGGACACCCGCAGCCCGACCTTGCAAAGCCTGCTCT
>JGI20158J14315_10001231_pt1 | contig 18902 bp, 10 predicted proteins | sample COG_08_FD_14315 | JGI IMG/M metagenome (IMG submission 14315)
ACCAATTTCCGCACCAGAAGTACCGATGTTGATGTTGGCGATTCCACAATCGGAACCCGCGGCAGAAATAAAGCGCTCGGCTTCACGCATGTTGTTGGTCATGATCGCAGAAGACAATCCCTGTGCTACTCCGTTTTGCAGATCGATGGCCTCTTCCAGCGTATCGTAAGGCATGATATAGAGCAATGGAGCGAAGGTCTCGTGCTGCACAATCGCCATATCATTGCGGGCTTCAGCGATGGAAGGGCTGACATAACATCCGCTCTCATATCCAGCCCCATCAAGCTTACCTCCTTTGACTAAGAACGTTCCACCCTCGGCTTCGACAGCGTCAAGCGCGTCGAGGTACATCTGAACTGCTGCTTGGTCGGTTAAAGGGCCAACGTGGTTTTTTTGATCCAAAGGATTCCCAATGCTCAGTTGTTGGTAGGCTTTGGTGAGAACTGTTTTGACCTGGTCGTAGATGGATCGGTGGATGATCAATCGACGGGTTGATGTGCAGCGCTGACCGCATGTGCCAACAGCTCCAAATACGGTGGCCGGCACAACCATTTCCAAATCAGCGTCAGGGGCAATAATAACCGCATTGTTTCCACCGAGCTCAAGCAAAGCACGCCCCAAACGGGCTCCAACCGCTTTACTGACCGCCTTGCCCATGCGGGTACTACCGGTGGCACTAACCAAAGGAATGCGCGTGTCATCGCTTAATTTCTCACCGATGTTAGCGTACCCATTGACAACGCAGCTCAACCCCTCGGGTACATCATTCGCTGCTGCGACTTCGTTCCAAATGTGCTGGCAAGCAATGGAGCACAAGGCGCTTTTTTCTGAGGGCTTCCAAACACATGAATCACCGCAGATCCAAGCCAATGCCGTGTTCCATGACCAAACGGCTACCGGAAAATTAAAAGCAGAGATGATGCCAACGACCCCCAAAGGAAGGTACTGCTCAAACATGCGGTGGTCTGGACGTTCGGAGTGAGTGGTCATGCCGTAAAGCTGCCGACTTAGACCGACAGCGAAGTCACAGATGTCGATCATTTCTTGCACCTCACCCAATCCCTCTTGCAGAGACTTTCCCATTTCATAACTCACGAGCGCACCGAGCGCGTCTTTCTTTTCCCGAAGGGCGTCCCCAAACTGTCGAACAACTTCTCCACGCTTTGGAGCCGGAACAGTGCGCCACTCGATAAAGGCTTGCTGGGCCGCTTCTACCGCACGCTCGTAATCTGCATCTGTTGCGCTGGACAATGAAGCAATCTTTTTTCCATCCACAGGAGAGATGGAGTCAATCGTGGGTCCTGATCCAAAGGATTCGGTCCCGATCATGACACCGTGGTTGTGGGGTTGAATGTTCAGGGTCTGGAGAATACGTTGAATGTCCATGAGAGTGCGGTTAAAAAGATTGGCGCAAAGGTAAACAGCACGAGACGAATGCTATATTCATTAAAACGTTGATAATAAGGGTTTTGCGCGTTTCTATTTTCTCGAGGGTGCCGCACCGTGGCCTTTACAGAACGTCAGAGGCCTGTTTTGGCGCGCTATTGGGTCGATTTCTATATGTTTCACGTGAAACATTAACAAAAGGCTCACCGTCCAAGGTGAACGAGAAGAACCGCGAGATCGGATGCGCTCACCCCAGAAATTCTGGATGCGCTTGATAGGTTAGCAGGTTGTTCCTCTGAAAGTTTTTCTCGAGCCTCGCTGCTGAGGGATTCGAGGGCGTGGTAATTAAACCCTTTTGGTATGCTGATATAATCAAGTCGCTGGAGTTTGTCGGCGACCGCTTGTTCTTTTTCAATGTACCCCTCGTACTTCACCTCGACTTCCAGGCATTCAATGTCGGCAAGTTCTAATTGGTGTTCTTGAGACTTTTGATTGATCGAATCGATGGAAGAAATGAGGTCAGTAAGACCGATGTTAGGCCGAGATAAAAGAGCGATGGACTTTTGCTTCTGTCGGAGAGGGGCGCTGTTCTTTTTTTCAAGAAGGGCTTGAGCTTCGTCTGGCGTCACGCTGGTTTTTTCCAAAGAGGTTCGCATTTTTTTAATCCGCGCCCTCTTGGATTCAAGTGCCTGCAGCCGTGCGTCACTCGCCAACCCCATGGCATGAGATAGGGGAGTTAACCGTTGATCTGCATTGTCTTGTCGAAGGAGGATTCTGTATTCTGCACGTGAGGTGAACATGCGGTACGGCTCTTTCGTGCCTTTGGTGACGAGGTCATCGATCAAAACACCGATGTAGGCTTCGTTTCGTTTGAGAGTTACCGGCTCCATGTTCCACGTGGAACGTGCGGCGTTGATGCCCGCCATGATACCTTGCGCTGCGGCCTCTTCATATCCTGTTGTACCGTTGATTTGACCGGCGAAAAACAAACCTTGAATGGCCTTGGTCTCCAAACTGTGATGGAGCTGTGTGGGGTGAAAGAAGTCATATTCGACCGCATAGCCGGGTCGGAAAAACCGAACGGATTCGAAGCCAGGAACCGACCGCAAAGCCTTGACTTGGATATCCTCTGGCAGGCTTGTGCTAAATCCATTGACGTACACTTCAACCGTTTCCCACCCCTCTGGCTCAACGAATAATTGGTGTGAATCTTTGGTGTGAAATCGCTCAATTTTATCCTCGATGCTCGGACAATACCGNGGACCCAATCCTTGAATTCGCCCATTGAACATAGGTGATCGGTCAAAACCCTCTCTCAAGATATCATGGACCGCTAGGTTGGTGTGTGCAATGTGGCAGCTTCGCTGATTGGACAAGATGGGTGTATCGGTAAAAGAGAAACGCTGTGGGTTTTCATCCCCCTTTTGTTCTTCAAGGACTTGGTAGTTGATGCTGCGCCCATCAACCCGAGGGGGCGTCCCTGTTTTCATGCGATCCGCGCTGAAACCATGTTCGACCAGTTGCTCGGTGATGCCGTGAATGGCTTTTTCGCCCGCTCGTCCGCCTCCAAATTGCTTCTCACCTATGTGCATCAAACCATTCAGGAATGTGCCTGCTGTGACGACAACAGATTTGGACCGAATGGTGGCGCCAAGTTGGGTTTTGACCCCGCAGCATCGATCGTTTTCGATGATAAGTTCAAGAACAGCGTCTTGCCAAAAGTCGAGTTTAGGCGTCTGCTCGAGCATTAACCGCCACTTCTCAGCGAAGCGCATCCGGTCATTTTGGGTTCGCGGAGACCACATCGCTGGGCCCTTGGATCGGTTGAGCATTCGAAATTGGATGGCACTGTGATCGCTAACGATTCCAGAATATCCACCGAGCGCATCGATTTCCCGTACAATTTGACCCTTGGCGATGCCGCCCATGGCGGGGTTGCAGGACATCTGTCCGATGACCCCCATGTTCATCGTTATGAGCAAGGTGTGGGCACCAAGATTTGCTGCTGCTGCTGCTGCTTCGTTACCAGCGTGTCCTGCGCCAACAACAATGACGTCGTATTCTGGATGAATCATGGATGAAGTTCGTAGTAGCGTAAGATCCACTGTTCCTCAGCTTCACGCATGGCAATGGAATCCTTCTTTGTTTTGTCTTTATACCCTATGAGATGAAGGTTCCCATGTGCAATAACCCGAAGTAACTCATTGAAAAACAGTTGTTTATGACTTATGCGTTTTCTTTTACACGATCAACGGAGATCAAGATATCCGCAGACAAGGTGTTGCCTTCGCAGTAATCAAAGGTGATAATATCCGTGTAGTAATCGTGCTGTAAGTGAGTCTTATTGATCTCAAGTAAGTAACGGTCACTGCAAAAAACAATGGAAATTTCCCCAATGGTTTTTTGGTGCGCTGATGCGAAATCAAGCAACCAAGCTTTGATTTTGCGCCGATTCGGGCAACGAAAGGCATGGTCGGCATTGTGAAAATGAAATGCCAAAGCAGGGTGTTATGTGGTTTGAAAAACACCCTTAAAGGTCAACTCAACAATGCGTCCGTCATCGTCAAATTCACACGCATCCGCCAATTGACGCATGAGGAAAACTCCTCGTCCGTTGGGCTTCTCGAGGTTCTCAGGAGAAGTTGGATCAGGGACGTTTTCGTAATCAAACCCAGCGCCGGAATCAACAATTTTGAAATACAGGTCCGAGGGCTGGATTTCGTATTCAACCACAACTTTCTTATCGGGATCTAATTTATTTCCATGGACAATAGCGTTGTTGACGGCTTCCGTCATAGCGATCAAGACGTCACCATAGCATTCCTCTTGGAAGGTCGTTTCTTCTCGAATCTCGTCGATTAATCGCTCGATGATCGCAATGTTTTCGGGCTCTGAGGTAAATTCCAGTTTATGCATGGTTTCAATCATGGGTCCTATCATTGGGGTGGAAGCTCGGAGTCGGGCTTCGTGAGGTCCAAATTATTGAAATATTCGTTGACTCGGTCACGGTAATAAGCATCCAATTCAAGGGGGATTGTTCGTAACCACTCGGCTTCTCTATTCTTTTGCTCTCGATAATCCAAGAGCGGAGCAGGCTCGGTAGCGAGGTTTTGGTCCCCTGCCTTGGATTTACGTTTATCGTCTTCACCCCGCGTCATCTCTGCATTCTCAGCCTCCAAGAGCCGAACTAAAAGCTGCTGTTGTCGCTCCAATGTTTCTAGTGTGACGTTCTTATTGACAAGGTCTCGCTCCAATTCTTCCATCTCTTTAGCGATGTCGTTCATCTGATTTCCATCTCCCGAGCCATCTCCATTCATCTCTTGGGCCTTCTTTTCGGCCATTTGACGAAGCGCGGCTTGTTGAGCGGCCATTTGAGCGAGCTCTTTGCTGAGCTGTCGTTTTTGTTTTCCGCTGTTGCCCGCGTTGGCCCCCTCGCCCATCATTTCTTTCATTTTTTCGAGCCGATCACCCAAGGACTGCTGCATTTTCTTGATGTCACCAGCGCTAGGGGAGGGTTTAGGTTTGCCGTTGCCCCCTGGCTTTTCACAATTGCCATTCCCGGGCTGTTTTTCAGCCATGTCTTGTTGCATTTGCTGCAACGCGTCATCCAGCATCAAAGCGAGGTTATTGAAGCTCGTCATCACATACTGCTGGTTTGTGGTGATGATGTCCGTTTCACGGTCCCCAAAACTACCCAAGGCCAGAGCCATGTGGTGATTGACCAACCCCACTTCACGGTTCACGGCTGGAGCGAGTTGTGGAATCCGCATGCTGAGCTCAAAAAGTGAATCTTCCACCATGCGCGCGTCGTCTTTAAGACGTCTTTGGGTTTGCCCGTGCACAACATAAGCCGGATCATTCTTGCTGGTGTTGCGTAAATCCGCCATCAAACCCTCCTCCTCAAACGATAATTGAATGATGTTTTCCAGAAGCTCCCTCAATGCGTCCATGTCCATTTCCAGGGCTTCTTCACTGGATTGTTGCATGAGGCTTTCTAGCTGTTGGGCCATCTGTTGCATCTCTTCCGCTGCGGACTGCTGGTTTTGAGAAGCTTTTTTGTTTTTACTCTGTTCCAACTGGTCAGAGCTGTCATTCATTTTTTCTTGAATGGATTCACGCTCTTCCTCCCGGTCCATTGTGGTGTTGGGGTTTTCGAGCTCTTCATTGGATTTTTCCAAATCGTCAAGTTCCTTTTGAATCTCTTCAAACGCTTTATTCAAGGAGTCTTGTTCGGCTTGTAAGCTGTCATTGGAACCCTCTTCATTCCGGGTCTTTTCAGCTAAATCAGCCTGCTTTTCAGCGAGTTCCTTCAGGTCGTCAATGGCCTCCTCCATTTTAACCTCATACTCCAACTGCTTGAATTGTTCTAGCGCCCGATCCAATTCCTTTTCCAACGACTCTTGATCGACCTGCATGTTTTCCAGCTGCTCCTGAATTTGTTCCATGGATTCAGGGTCCATTTGTTCCATGAGCCGCTGCATCTCTTCGTACAACTCCTTCAACTCGTCGCTCATCACTTGCTCCATGAGGTTTTGGAGTTGTTCCTGTTTTTCTAAGATGCGCTCTTCTTCTGGACTGAATTCATTGGTGCGCTCGTCTTTTTCACTGTTGATTTCTTGTAGCTCGTTGAGGTCCTCCTGAAGCTGTTTTTGCTTCTTCATTAGCTCCTCTATCGCCCGCTCATCCTTCCAATCCATCTCTTTATCCTCAGCCAATTGACGGCGCAACGACTCCATGTTTTCGCGCACTTCAGCGGCACTCTGTCGCGCGGCGGCCATGCGTTCTTCAATGTCCGCATTGGCTTGGTCGCGCTCTTCTCGGATCTCTTCTTTACTCGGCGGCGAGAAGGTTCTTGGTGTTGATCGCGACATTTTAGCACCGTGGATGCGGTCATTGTCCCAGACTTCGAACCAATACTCGAGCACATCGCCTTGGATAACGTTGATTTCATCAAGTCGCCATTCAAAAAAGAAACGGTCGCCGCGACCCCTGGGCGCAGCGAGCGATTGGCGTAGAGCATTCCCCGCCGTCGGTCTTTCTCCAGCAAGCAATTCTTCCGCTCGCTCACCGACCTCGATCCACTGGTAAACAAAGGTCAGTTTACTGAAGCCGTAATCATCCGAAACTTCCCCATTGAAGTAGCGCGTCTTCAGGGCGGTTGAATCGACGCTTTCTGTCGCGCGAATGCGCGGAAATTGATCGGAGCTAACGTGCAAGTGATAACGCATGGAGTCCAATGCACCCACAGCGCTATTGGAAGGAACCACCCAATATGGACCGCTTTCTTTTGCCCGAAGAGCAGCAGTGAACATACCGCCCGCCCCGCGCTCAACAGCAACGGGGGACCCCCCCCAAACTCCAAGCGCAGGCTCTCTGTGTCTTTGCTTCGTATGCGCCATTCAATTTGGGTTCCCTCGGGGACCCTCAAGTTTCCTACATCTTGCACGGTTTCGGCTGGAAGACCGGTGTAGGAGGGGGGAGTGGTTGTAACCTCCAACCCCACTAAAGTTGGGACAGGGAGAGCCTTGAGGGTGTACACATCGGAAGAAACACCGGATCCAAAGAGTGTAAAACTCAGGCTTTCTCGGACCATAGGAAACACATAACGAAACCGTCCTTCACCTGTTCGTTCCATGCGGTAGCGGCTCTCACCAACTTCGATCATCACGATTTCCGGTTGGGCCTCTCCCTCTGTTTGAACTTCCAAAGTGAACGGCTCGAGAGCTGGAACGGCGAGTGGATTGCTGAGCACAGAGAAAGCAAATGGCGGTGGCGGAATAAAATCCTGCCGATGTGCGAGAATCCTGCTCGCAGGTTCTTGGACCAATTCAGGGCTCCACCCCATAATTCCTGCTGCAAGAATCAACGTTGGTACAGCATATTTTAAGAGTTTTCGGCTCTTTTTCCAATCAATCGCTCGTTGAAACGCGACCGGTTTCAAGGCTGTGGTGCGTTCTTCGATGGACGCCTGCAGCAATGAAGTATCGCTTGTGGTTGACGTCGTTCCGAGTTGACGTTGAAGTTGCAGAACATTGAGCAACCGGTCACTGATCTCCGGGAAGTGTTCGCCAATGATAGAGCTCGCTTGCTCATGGGTCAAACCTCGGCTCAGCCGCCCCCACTGGAGCAAAGGCCACAACACCCACCCTCCAATAACAGCGCTTCCTCCCCCAGTTAAAACCCAAAATATCACGGTACGACCTGCGATTCCAAACTGCCCAACATATTCCAACAAGGCAAAGGTGATGCCGCTGACGATGAGCACAGCAACCGACAAAAGCAAGCCGTTAACCACCTGATTGAGGTAGTACGCCCGGATAAAATCATCCAACTTTTCAATAAGGCTTCCCTTCGCTTCCATGTAATTACGAAGTTACGGTTCAATGACCAGTGGAGTTGCATTGTCGATGTTCGCGCTGAAAGTATGTATTTTTGACCCCCCTCCATTCGCAATTAAGATTCACATGCGCCCACTTACTCTCGCCTTCTTTGTAACGACAGCCGCGGTGCTTTTGACCACGCAGGTCCAGTCACAGCTCGTTATTAATGAATTTGATCCATCTGGACCAGGCATTGACACGCAGGAGTTCGTGGAGATTTACGGCACTCCAAATCAGGATTTGTCCGGCTTTGTGTTGGTGATTTTTAACGGTTCAAACGCCCAATCCAACCTTTCGGTCGACTTGTCGGGGTACAACTTGAATTCCGAAGGGTTTTTTCTGGTTGGAGGACCGGGCCTCCCAGAGGCGGACATTGTCATTGAATCAACCAATTGGTTGCAGGTGGGCCAAGAGGGAATCGCTTTGTATGATGCAGACATTTCAGCTTTTCCCAATGGCACCCCGGTGAGCAGTGAGGACATTTTGGACGGTGTGGTATATGGAAACAACCAACCGCCAATGAGCGCGTTGTTGGATGTTTTGACCCCCAACGGCACTCAACTTAATGAGAGTGCCGAAGGGTTAGCAGACTACCAAAGCTTGTCAAGGGTTCCAGACGGGGGCACCCCGCAAACACCATCGGAATTTATTTTGCAGTCGCCCACTCCGGGCTATAGCAATGTTTTGCTGTGCGATGGCGGTCAAATTGGGCTGCAGAATGCCAGCAACAGTTTTGTGTGCACGGATGAAGGTGAGTTGGTGTTGGTTCAACTGAATCACAGCAATGACGTTCCGGATGCGGCATTTACGTCAGTGGTTGCAGATGCGGAGTCAGGGCTGATTTTGGCTGCGTTTGATGGAACAGCGGTTAATTTATCAGGGCTAGGGGATGGTTTGATGGAGGTGTTTGGTGTTTCCCATGACGCTCCTCTTATTGAAGCAACCCTTGCCCCAGGTCAGCCCGCTGAAGGCATCTTGGGTGAAGGGTGTGTTGCTGTAACAACGAACAGCATCGAGATTCAAGGAGAAACGTGCGACCCACCAGCTTGCGACGGCGGGTATGTAACAGATGCGTCAGGGACCCCAACGGCTTTGGGATGTTTGGGTTTGGAAAACGCGGAAATCACCTTCGGATATACCTCGGAGGCGGAGGATGCCGAATACATTTTTGTGATTACCGATAACACCCAGACCATTTTGGATACTGCGGGATACCCTCAGTATGATTTCTCAGGGCTGGGTGTCGGCACGTATCAAGTGTGGGGCACGAGCGGTTTGGGCGGGTTTGATGCCGGCACATTGGTCCCTGGAGGTGCGCTGAACGCCATTGCAGGTGTTGAATGCGACAGCTTGAGTATGACATTTTTGGAGGTGGAAATTTTGGACTGCGAAAGCGCTAGTTTTTGCGAAGAAATCTTCATCTCTGAGTACGTCGAGGGCAACAGCAACAACAAGGCTATTGAACTATATAACCCGTCACCTGTGGCGATTGACTTGACGGGTTACAGCATGGAAACATGGAACAATGGCGCTTCCGAAGCGACCAATGTTCAAGAACTTTCGGGTGTAATCGAACCCAACGGTGTTTTCGTTCTTATGAATGCACTGGCGGCGCCAGAGTTGTTTCAGGCAGGCGATCTGGTAAGTCAGATAACGTGGTTCAATGGCAATGACGTTATTGTGTTGTACCACGATGGAGTCATCATTGATCAAATGGGCGAATTTGGACCAGATCCAGGAAGCGCTTGGTCCGTGGATGGAGGTGCTGGAGAAATGGCGGAATACACCTTGGTTCGAAAAGCCAATGTCTCTCAGGGTAGCACAGACTGGGAAGTAGGTCAATACCAATGGGATGCATACCCGTCGGATACCTTTGATTTTATCGGTTACCATTCAGCCACTTGCACAGGAACGCCAGACATGGAATTGGGTTTCACAGCGACAGATCTGTACATATTTGAAGGAAGCGGAGTAGAGGTGGTGATGCAGGTGGCCTATCCCCTGCAAAACGCGACAGTTGTGGTGGACGTGGTGGGAGGCACCGCGGAAGCAGGAACTGATTTCCCAGGGGTGTTCCCTTTGCCAGAGTTCTCCTTTCCCATTGGTTTATTGAATGATCAGTCGTTCACGTTTGCCGCCATTGATGACGAGGAGCCAGAGGGAGAAGAGACAGTGGAGCTGGCTATACAAGTAACATCGGGCGACTTGGTGTTGCTGATCGACACCGTAACCATCCACATTCAACCGTCGGATTTGACCTACCCGGTATATGATATTGCGACGGTGCGGACGGTAGATTTAGTGTCCGGTGTAACCGATAGCTTGGGGGTGTCATGTGAATTGCGAGGGATTGTGCACGGCTGGAACGATTATCCATCCGGACTCCAGTTCACGTTGATTGATGCAACGGATGGAATTAACGTTTTCAGTCCTCTTTCTGATTTTGGCTACGACCAAGTGGTTCCCGGTGACAGCCTGCGCGTGCGTGGAACCATTGCTCAATTTGCGGGACTCACTCAAATCATCGCTGATACCGTGCTTTATGAGGGGTCGGGTTTCTTGACAGAACAACCTCCATTGGTTCAAGAACTCAACGAAAACACAGAGTCGCACATCATTCGATTGAAGTGCGTGGAATTGGTAGATCCAGAACAATGGACGAACAGCGCCCCGAGCTTCGAAGTGGACATTACGACGGGCAACTCGGTGTACACGATGCGGATTGATGCCAATACAGACTTGTTTTTGTCGGATGCTCCAGTGGGTGTGTTTGGCGTTACAGGGATCGGTGATCAACGGGATTTTGAGGAACCTTACTTTGAAGGTTATCGGATTTCGCCGCGGTACCAATCGGATCTCACGTCGGCTGTGAATGCCGCGTTTGATGTGACATCTCCCTGGAACTTGCTGGATGGCGCATTGGAAATTGATAACGCAAGCACAGGTGCGGGTGGTTACTATTGGACATTCGGTGATGGAGGCGTCAGCGAAGAAATGGATCCGGAGTACACCTACACCGATGCGGGCATCTACACCGTGACGTTAACGACTTTCAGCGAGGATGGAGTATGCTCAGATCAAACCTCCGTCGAGGTGGACATTATTGTAGTCTCCGTGGACGAGCTCACAGTGAACGCACGCGTTTGGCCCAACCCAACGAACAGCATTGTTATGTTTGAGTCGACAGAGGTGATGGAGTTCATTGAGGTATACACCCTTGCAGGACGCATGGTCCAAACGTTGCAACCTCAGCAAACGAGGAGCACACTCACGATGCAGTCCATGCCTGCAGGAACGTATTTGGTGAAAATCGGAACAGCGAGCGGTGTGAAAACCGTCAAATTGGTGCGCTCGGCGGAGTAAAGAGGCGTCTGCTCGGAGTTCAGGTCAGCATGTGCCCCCGAACAACCCGAGCAATACCAAAAGGTCCGCTACGGAAACGACTGAATCGTTGGTCAGGTCGCCCGGACAGAGGTCCAATGAGCTGCAGCTGCAAAGTTCCAGCGCGTCAGAAACGCCATCTCCGTCCGTATCTGCGAGGCCAGGGTCTGTTCCATAAACATTGACTTCGAGAGCGTCACTAAGCCCATCTCCATCGCTGTCGCTGCATGCATCCCCGACGCCATCTCCATTGAAATCACCTTGGTCGGGGTTCAAAACGCTGAGGCAGTTGTCATCGAAGTCGCTGATTCCATCCTCATCCAAGTCGGGTGCGTAGCCAATTAAATCACCAAGACCGAGGTCTCCAACGACTATAAAATGATCCGAGGCAGCGAGTGCGTCCCCCGCCTGTAAACCCAGCTCAGCGAGCCGCTCAGAATCCATGTTGGCCGTCCTCAATACAAATCCCCCCTTCACATCGGCAGAGGCATCAGAGGTGATGAGGTAGTCGAGTTTTCCGGGCATCCATTCCGAGGAGAGGTTGCCGCTTTGCCATGTGAAATCAAACGGATGGTCCGACTGCAACAAGGGCCATTCGGTGAGGGATGAACCATCCCAATCTGGCGCGAAATCCGGTCCGTGCGCGGATTCATTGCTGATGTCGCCGGAGACCAAGGTGTAAATCGGGTTGTCCAAACCGACCATGTTGAGGTCCCCACCGTAAACGACCGGGGTGTTAGCCGCAATGCTGATTTCCCCTTCTCCGTTGATGGCGTCTCGCAAAAATGCCATGTACTCATCCGCTTCCGCTTGCCTCTGCGCTTCGTTGGAAGATCCTCCACAACATTTCATGTGGCTGCTCGTAAAAAGCAACGGCACCTCCCAATCAGCATGCCCTTCGACGACGACTGGAAATTGCCGGGTTACGGATGCAAATGAGGACAGGATGTTTCCTTTGGCGGCCACCATCAAATCCCAATCGTCTTTGACGACATTCCACGACCCTCCACCCTCTATGGGGATCCACTCGTTGAGGAGGTTGGTTACGTAATTCGCACTCACATTGGACACTTCTGAAAACCCAATAACATCGGGACTGACCGCTTGTAAAATACGCTCCATGGCCTGTTGAGCAGCGGGCTCATCCATGCGCCCGTTCATGTTCCAAAAAGCAACACGGTTCAGGGTTCCGCCTGCCCGTTCGATGCTGACAGGAATCCAAGGGTCGAGGTTTTCATTGAGAGTGTGAGCATACCCATCCGAAGGAAAACTGACCTGTGACGCATTGTCATACCATGCAATGCGAACATCGGGGCCTGTCACTTGCGTGAGTTCCCGATCGAAGGCAATTTCAAATTCGGTACCGCTGTATGTAGGTGCGACGCGCATCCCTATTTCATTGAACGATTCGATGCCGGACCCGTTCGTGTACCGGATGGCCTGTCGATCGGCGAGGTTGATGAGCAGGTCGACTCCGAGCCCTTGGTTGGCATAATCCACACCCGTCTCGGTGTTGTCATCCAAATCCAACAGAATGCACAAGTCGTTGGGCAGCACATTTTCATCCAAGGCAACTTCGTTGAGGACCTCCACATACAAGTAGAGCCAACTGGCGTTGCTGGTAACGCTGGTCTTGACAAAAGGACCTCCTTCGGTATCTGTCACGTGCGGTTGGTTGGTCCAATCGTTGAATTGATTGTCCAGTTGAATTTGAGCAAAGCCCTCACTGCAAATGAGAAGAATAAAAAGAGCGGTAGACAGAAGTTTCATGGTCAGTTTCTTGCAAGGTGAAGCGTAACGAAGTTACGGGTAGATTTGCCGGAATGAATCGTCGCCAAAGCACCTTTATGTTGCACTTCATCGTGGTGATCTTTGGGTTCACGGGTATTTTGGGTAAACTTATTTCCCTGGATGCTGAGCGATTGGTGTTTTGGCGGGTGTTTTTAGGAGGCGGGTTGGTTTGGTTGTGGTTGATGATTCGCCGCCGTGTTCAACGTTTCGAGCCGCGTGTTTTGTGGAAGGTGGCTATGGTGGGATGTTTTGCCGCCGCGCATTGGATTGCATTCTTTGCGAGCATCAAAGTGAGCAATGTTTCTGTCGCGCTCGCGACGTTGGCGACGACCCCGGTGTTTGTTAGCCTCATTGAACCGTTGGTGCATCGCCGCAAACTGGATGTACGGGAGGTTTTGCTGGGCGGTGTGATCATCATTGGCTTGTTGGTGTTGTTGTTTGGGCCGTCTGCGGGTGGAGCGGTTCAAGACATGTCCAGCTATTATGATGGGGTGGCTCTTGCGCTCCTTTCAGCGGCCCTTGCTGCGGTGTTTGCGACGTTGAACTCTGTGTTGGTGAAGCGCCATGATTCAGCCAACTTAACCCGGGTGGAGTTGCTCAGTGCAGCATTGGTTTTGTGCGGCATTTTCATGGTGCAAGGAAAAGGGATGGACTTGAGTTTTTGGCAAGTACCTCAAGCGGATTGGCTGTGGTTGGGGCTGCTGGCATCATTGGCAACCGCCTTCGCTTTCTTGATGAGCATTGAGGTGATGAAAAACCTAACGGCCTTTACCACGGCGGTGGCCATTAATCTAGAACCGGTTTACGCTATTGTTTTGGCGGCGTTGATTTTTGGGGAAGAGGAGCGCATGAACGGGGGCTTTTACCTCGGCGCCTCCATCATCGTNGGGGCTGTNTTTGTGGATGCATGGCTGAAGCGCAGGGATCGNCGCCCATCCACCCAANCTCACTCAGACGTGGAATAAAGCGGAGGCAATTCGATCAGCAAACAACCAATGGGTTTCGGGAATTCGGAAACGATCAGTTCCGGAAGCGATGAGCTGTCCNGTCGAAATCAACTGCTGCCAATCCACAGCGTTTTGGAGGTCGGGACGCAGGCGATGGACCTTCTCCAATTCGACGAGGTCAATTCCGTGCGCCGTTCGCAATCCCGTCATAATCGATTCGTTGTAGCGGTCTATTGGATTTAAGGCGTCGGTTTCCAAAGGCAGGTCTTGGATGCCTTGGGCGGAATTTAGCGCCCTGATGTACCGGGGGTTGTTGGATACATTCGCTGTTCGAGCCATCCCACTAAAGCTGTGGGCACCCGGTCCGATGCCCCAATACGGTAATCCCGACCAATAGTGTCGGTTGTGAACAGCGTGCCCTCCCGGTCGCGCCCAATTTGATACTTCGTAATGGGCAAATCCCGCCTCCGTCATCGCGGAACACAGCGCGTGGTATTCCGATTCAATTTGTCCCTCGTCGGGCGCCGGAGCTTTTCCGTTTTGGATGTTTCGGCCTAAGGCTGTTTGGTCTTCAACGGTCAAAATGTAGGCAGACAAATGATCCACGGGAAGCGATACAAACCGCTCGAGTTCATGTTCGAAGGTGTGCGTGCGACCCGGAATTCCATAAATTAAGTCGGCGGTGAGGTGTTCAAACCCTGCTTCAGCAGCCCACCGCACGGCTTGCTCGGCATCCGATGCTGAATGCTTTCGGTTCATCCAGGCCAACCGGTTTTCATCAAACGTCTGAATGCCAATGGACAACCGTGTTATTCCCATGGAGCGCCAGGCGTCTAACTGGCCCCGTGTGACGTCTTCCGGATTGGCTTCTAGGGTGATTTCTCGGCACGCGGATGCCTCAGGTAAAAAAGCCCCAAGCAACCGCTTGAGCCCAGAAGCGGGAAACAAAGAAGGTGTGCCACCGCCAAAATAAATACTTTGAATCTCCTCTAAGTCTGGGTTTTCCGCCTGCATTCGCACCTCAATTTCCTTTATCAATGCGCCTTCCATGGCCTCAAGTGTGGATTGATTGGTGGAGAAATGGAAGTCACAATAGTGACACGCAGTTCTACAGAATGGAATGTGAATGTAAACCCCGAACATGCCCCCAAGTTCGGTCCAAAATCCTCCTAACTTGCTCTCATGGAATGGGAAGTTCGTTGGCCAGACGGTTCGTCTGAGCGTGTGTCACCAAACGCAGGTGAATCTTGGGACTGGAAACCCGCCGGCCCAGGTATGTATGATGTGCGAATGGGCACGCAAAATGTTCGTGTAGAGGCGTTGAGTGGTCCGGATGCTCAGGGCTTCTTCCGCATCCGTGTAAATGGGGTGGAGCAGGAAATCCAAGTGCTTAGCCATCAACATTTGTTGTTGGAGTCGATGGGCATGACGGGAACCACCGAAACCATTGAGCGACACGTCGAGGCGCCGATGCCTGGGAAGGTGCTGGAGGTGAAGGTTGCTTCAGGGGATCAGGTCAAGGCAGGTGATGCGCTCTTGGTCTTGGAGGCGATGAAAATGGAAAATGTATTGCGCGCCCCTCGGGATGGTGTGGTGGAGCGAGTGGATGCGGTGGTGGGCATCGCCGTTGAAAAGGGTGCGGCATTGGTGACATATGAAATGAATTGAACATGCGTTGGATGAATATGAAATTTAGATGGACGATCCTGCTTGCGCTTTGCACCCTGGTGGTGCTGCCGCGGCAACTGAGCGCACAAGGGTGCGACAACCCCATACCAACATGCGGTGAACTACCTGAGCCCGTTTCTTTGAGTTTCGTGCAATCCCTGGAGGTAGCGTGCCTCAACTCGCCGTACGTTTCGGTTCTGGAGTTCATGACGAACGGTAACGTGGTGAATACGGGACCCGTGACCGTAGATGTTGGGGGAATCACCTGCCAAACCGACGGGGTGGATGACGTCATCGAATGTGTGGTGGTCAAGCCCGACCCGCAGTTTTTTTGCGACGTTTCTCTGTATGAGATTGTGGGTGCATGCTCAGAGACAGCAGGCTCGTTTTCCATTCAAACCTCTGATTTACTTCCCAACACGACCTACCTCATTTTGATTGGAACCGCTCACGACCCATCCTTGACTCCATGTAATTTGACGGTCTATCTCTCGGGCCCCGCTGTTTCCATTGATGCGTGCTGCACAACCAACATCGTACCAGGACAGAGCATAAACTTGACTGTTACAGGCGGAGACGAAGATTTGGGATATACCTGGTTTCCAAATTATGGGTTGTCCTCGACCACTGGCTCCGAGGTGATTGCTTCACCGGGGGTGACCACAACGTATTCTGTTTCGGGCTTTTTTGGCGGGTGCCAGTACACCGATGCGGTGACCGTATCAGTAGGCAATCCATTAGGCATACCCACAAGCTTCACGCCCAATGGGGATTTGATCAATGACCTCTGGTCCATTGATGGGTTGACCCAATACAATACGGCCGATGTGAGGATTTTTGATCGCTGGGGCCAGCTCGTCTACCGAAGCGTCGGCTACGCGCAACCATGGAATGGGAAGAACGGAGGAACAGACGTACCGGTGGGAACGTACTACTATGCGATTGATTTGAACGACCCGCTTTCGGTGGATTTTGAAACCATCACCGGCTTTATCAGTATCATCCGATGAAACAGTTATTTCTACTCGGCTTCGCCATCGTCTGCGGTGCGACAACCACCTCTGCTCAGCAATTCCCGATTCGCGCTACGGCAATGATGAATCCGTTTCAAGATCACCCGGCCGCGGCAGGGGTACTTGGGTGCATGGATTTACACATGGGTTACCGAAATCAATGGTCTGGCATTGAAGGCGCTCCACAAACGGCGTTTGCCAATTTACACGGCCAAATGCCCGGTCAAGGGGATGATTTTCATGGATTTGGTGTTCGAGTGGAGTCTGATGAAGCGGGTGCGTGGGGCTATAACGCGGTCAACTTAGCGTACGCTTACAACCTTCGTTTGACCAACGGTGCGCGGTTGGCAGCAGGGCTGAGTGCCGGATTCTTTCAGCATCGACTGGACATGAGCATGCTGGATATGCCAGAATTACAGGTTGCGAACGATCCCGCAGTATTTGGCAACCAACAGTTTATTGTGCCGATGGTTGATGCCAGTTTATGGTATTACAACCGAACAATGTACGCGGGGTTGACCATTCAAAACGTCACCCAGGCCTCCATGGAAAAGATTAGCCAATATGGCAAGTTGCGCCGTCATCTGGTGGTAACGGGCGGATCAGAAGTAGAATTGGACGGGCGCTGGATGTTCTTGCCCTCAGCCCAAGCACGTCTGGGATCGGGTGTGCCACCGGCAGCGGAAATCCTAGGTCTTTTCAAATACGATGGATTGGTAGGTGTTGGGCTAGGCTACCGAACACAAAGCGCCCTCATTGTCGCGGCCCAAGCGAAAATCATGGATTACCTGAGCATCGGCTATGCCTATGAACTCAATGTCTCTCCCTTGAGCGGCTCCGGGCCCAATTCGCACGAAATCGTCATTGGAATTAACGCGTGCTCCGGCCGATCTGTTGGACGCAGCATTCCATGTCCGGCCTATAACTGATGCGCAAAGGATGAATGTCTACTCCAACAAGCAACGTTGGAAGCGGGTGCTTCTTGTGGCAGCGGCGGTCATCGTCGTGGCGACGCTGTGGTACTCCAATGATATCGCTCAGCGCATCCGTGTAGAAGAACAGACCAAGGTTCAGTTGTGGTCTGAGGCCATTGTGCAACGTGCTGAACTCGTCGGATATACGCAGCATTTGTTTGAAGAGTTGGGAGACGAAGAACGGGGCAAAGCCGACCGTTTAGCCGATGCCTACCGGCTCATCAACAATCCACCACGCGGAATGGACTTGACGTTTGTGACGGATTATTTGTGGTCGAACAACACCATTCCGGTGTTGATTTTCGACGACTCCGACGAGATGCTTTATCGGGTTAACGTGCCAGACGACGTGAATGTGGATTCGCTCAGATCAGTGATGAAAGCGGCGAACGACCCCATCGTATTCGACGATGTTGGCCATACCATTTATTGGAGTGAAAGCGTGCGTTTCAGTGAGCTTAAAGATGTGATGCAGGACCTGATTGATTCATTCATCAGCGAGACGGTCATTAACAGCGCTTCGGTTCCCGTGGTCATGACCGACAGCACCAAAACGGAGGTTATTCGATACCAACGTGTTGATTCGGCTGCTGTTGCTGACCCTGTGGAATTGCAAGGCTTGTTAGCTGCAATGGCTAGCTCCAACGATCCCATTGAAGTGAGTTTACCTGGGGAGGGCCGCCACTTCATCTACTATGCAGACTCGGTTGTTTTGACTCAATTGCGCTATTACCCTCTGGCACAGCTCATCCTGATTGCCGTTTTTGCGTTCGTTGCTTACCTCATTTTCAATGGATTTCGCAGAGCAGAGCAAGACCAGGTGTGGGTGGGCATGGCCAAGGAAACAGCCCACCAGCTCGGAACACCCCTAAGCTCTCTGATGGCGTGGGTGGGGTTGTTGGAAGAGCAAGGCGTGCAATCGGATTACCTCAAGGAAATGAACCGCGACATTGTGCGCCTCAACACGGTTGTTGACCGATTCAGTAAAATTGGATCGAAGCCTATACTGAGGGAGCACAATGTGATTGCAGTGGTGCGCGATACGGTTGAATACATGCTCCCGCGGGTATCCAAAAACGTAGAGTTGATTTTTGAACCGGCCCAGCCGGAAGTTCAGATTGCCTTGAGTCCACCATTGTTCAGTTGGGTGCTGGAAAATTTGATTCGAAACTCAGTCGATGCAATGGACGGCAATGGCAAGATTCGTTTGACCGTGGAGAAAAATTCAGACGGTGCAGCGGTGACAGTTTCAGACACCGGCCCCGGCATTCCAAAAGCAAAGCGCAAGCAGATTTTTGAACCGGGTTACACCACCAAAGCTCGTGGTTGGGGCCTTGGGCTGTCGTTGTGCAAGCGCATCAT
>JGI20158J14315_10001232_pt1 | contig 18889 bp, 18 predicted proteins | sample COG_08_FD_14315 | JGI IMG/M metagenome (IMG submission 14315)
GGTTTGGCTATACACATGATGACTCCTTATGACACCGGCGATACCAAAGGCGCATCTGAGATAAATGATGCCTCAACCGACCGGTCAGTAATTGAAAAACCAAGCCGGCAGGAAGCCGAAGCGGCAGTTGATGTTCTTTTACGCTGGATTGGCGAAAACCCCGCCCGTGAAGGGCTTGCCGGAACACCAGGACGAGTCGTCCGCGCCTGGTCAGAATTCTGCAGCGGCTATGACGAAAATCCGGCACAGATGCTGGCGCGCACCTTTGAAGAAATCGAAGGCTATGACGATATGGTGATGCTTCGCAATATCCGGATGGAAAGCCATTGCGAACATCATTTGGTGCCTATTTTGGGTGTTGCCCATATTGCCTATATGCCCAACCGGCGCGTTGTTGGCATTTCCAAATTGGCGCGGGTTCTTGATGGCTTTGCCCATCGCCTGCAAACACAAGAAACCCTGACCGCGCAGGTGGCCGATTGCATCCAGAAAGTTTTGCAGCCAAAAGGGGTTGCCGTGCTGATTGACGCGCAGCATCAATGCATGACAACACGCGGCGTTCGCAAACCCGATGTTTCGATGATCACCACAAGATTTACCGGTGTGTTTAAACAGGATGAAGCCCTTAGCCGGCGCTTTCTTGATCAAACAAAACTAGGCTAGTGATAAGGCACCCCAGCATAGGACACCACCAACGCATAAGCCGCCAATTGTAACCGCAACCGGATCATCATGCAGCTTTCACCCGTGCTAAATATTCTGGGACTTCTGGCAACCATCTTGGCAGCGGCCATGCTGATTCCAATGGGTGTTGATCTTTATGCCGGATCTGATGATTGGCAGGTTTTTGCATTGTCGGCGTTATTGACCGGCTTTGTTGGCGTGTCGGTATGGCTTGCAACAAACCAGCGNGANNCGCTTGATCTTGGGCTTCGGCAGGCGTTTTTGCTGACCAACGGCTCATGGGTGATGATCAGCATTTTTGGNGCTTTGCCNTTTATGTTCAGCGAGCTTGANCTTAGCTTTACCGATTCGGTTTTTGAATCGGTTTCAGGGATCACNACAACNGGATCAACCATCCTTGTTGAAATCGAACAGGCATCCCACGGNATTTTGATCTGGCGTGCCTTGCTTCAATGGCTTGGNGGNGTTGGTATTGTTGTTATGGCNATGGCCGTTTTGCCAATGNTNTCGGTTGGTGGCATGCAGCTATTTCGAACCGAATCCTATGANCGGGCTGAAAATGTTGTGCCNCGGGCNACCCAGCTTGCTGGCGGTATCGGCCTTGTCTATACCGGACTAACCGCNCTTTGGGCGGTGATGCTGGCGNTGGCGGGCATGGATATGTTTGATGCNGTTGCGCATTCAATGACAACCCTTGCCACTGGCGGCTATTCAACCCGCACNGCGTCNATTGGGGCNTTTGANTCGNTTGCTGTCGAATGGATTATCATCACGGGCATGATNGTTGGCAGCCTGCCTTTTGCGCATTATCTGGCGATGGTACGCGGCGGGTGGCGAAGCTTGTTGAATGACCCGCAAGTGCGCTGGTTCTTAATCCTTGCGGTTGGACTTGTTCTGCTATTGATCTGGCATTTGATGCAAACCGGTTTGGGATTTGGCGAGGCGGTACGCCAAGCCAGTTTTAACGGCGTTTCGATCATGACCGGCACAGGATATGTGAGCGCCAATTTTTCGGCATGGGGCGGTTTTGCAACAACAATCCTGCTGATCGTTATGTTCATTGGCGGCTGTGGCGGGTCAACCACTTGCGGAATCAAAGTGTTCCGCCTTCAGGTTCTTGCCAGTACCGCCAAGGTGCAGATCAGTCGCTTGCTACGCCCGCATGCGGTGGTGCTTGCCTATTATAATAAACGGCCTGTTTCGGTCGAGGTCATGGATTCGGTGATGGGGTTTTTCTATCTCTTTATTCTTGGCTTTGTGCTGATCGCCATCATGCTTGGCATGGCCGGTCTTGATTTTGTCACGGCGCTATCAGGTGCCGCAACGTCAATCAGTAATGTTGGCCCAGGTCTTGGCGAAGTGATTGGCGCTGATGGCAATTTTTCGACCCTTCCCGATAGCGCAAAATGGATCATGTCCTTTGCCATGCTTTTGGGACGGCTGGAAATCTTTACCGTTCTGGTGATGCTCAATCCGGCCTTTTGGCAGCGCTAGATATCGCGCCAAAATCCCTAGGGCAGAATAATCCGGTCAATCGTTGCCAATTCCTTTCGGGTTTGGCTGTCCAACCGGACAAGCGCGCCCTTCATCGCTTCATTGACCACCTTGCTAACTTCATTTGCGGTGGCTGATTCACGAATTGTAATTGAATGTGCAGCGCTTAGATCGGCCAATGCTTGTGTGCCACCAACCGGCTGAAGCCACATGATTTTGGCTTTGATTTCAGCGGTGACTTTGCGGCTTTGCTGATCGGTGAGCAAACCGTCAATCCCGACCTTGGCCGGCAAATCGGTCATCGTCACGGCAACGCGTTTCATGTCGAAAATAATCTCACCGCTGCCACCAGCAGGGCGAAGCACATGCGATGCCCAATCGGCAAGAATGGTGCTTGGCAATGGGCTTACCCGATGCCCGATATAAGGATCGGCAACCGGCATCTGCCAATTATCAATGATTTCAAGACGGCGGGCATTGAGGCTTATCGGCTGATAAGCATCCGCCGAAAAAATCTGCGGCGGCGGCGTAATTGTTGCTGTTTTGCAGGCGGCAAGAAGCCCACCGGCCAGAACCAACGCCAAGACTGTCATCATTTTTGAACGAAACATCGTCAAAGCCCTTTTTCTCATCACAATTGAATTGGCACCCTGATCAAACATTATCACGAATGCGATGGGTTTTTGAAATGCGTTTTGATCAGTTTGCAATTTTGCAATTATGCCGCAATTTTCGGAACGGCGCTATCAATGTCTTGCCAGCATTGGCGCAAAATCAAAGATGCGGAATCGCATCTTTATGATAGGCACGATGCGTTTTACAAAATTCACAAGTGACCGTCAGATTACCATCATTGTCAGCCATATCATCAATGTCATCGGGTGCTAATTGTTGAAGCATTGATTCGATCTTTTCGACATTGCAGCGGCATTGATCAAGCACTGGACGCGCAGGTGCGCTATGCGGTGCCATGCTGTTAAACAGGCGGAAAATAATATCTTCTGGCGATAAGGCCGGATCAAGCAATTCACCGCGCGTGATCGAGCCAAGCAAGGTTTTCGCCGTATGCCACGCATCATCGCTGGCAGCACGAGCCTGTTCATTGGTTTTTGGCATGCTAGCGCCATCACCCTTGCCACCATCACCCTTGCCACCATCAGCCGCAATCCGCTGCAACATCAAAGCCACCGCCTGCCAGCCATCTGCCCCATGTTCGGCAGCGCAAACAACAATCGTATCAAGCTGTTCTGAATTTTCATACCACCGCATCGCCGCATCGCTTAGATGCCGTTCATCCAGTTCGACAATCCCCTGATAGCGGCCATTGCTGGTGCCATCATCAACGGTAAAGGCGATATAGCCGCTACCCATCAATGGCCCAAGACAAACCGGACCCGATGGATCATGTGCCAAAGCCGCCGCTTGAAAACCGGTTGGATTATCCTCCATCGCGGTATAGCCGCGAAGATGGCCCGCCTCGGTAATATCGGCAAATAGCGTGCGAACCAAACCATCGCCTTTGGCCTGAAGCGTGAACACACCATCAAATTTCAAAGTACTGGATAAACAAGCGGCCAATGCCAAAGCTTCGGCCTGAAGGGTTGCCACAAGTTGCGGGTAATCATGGCGCTCAAGAATGCTATTGGCAGGGCGGCCAACCGACGCCATACGGCCACGAATTAACGCAACATCATCCGAACCGTCAGCCAGATAAAAAGGCAGAATCTGCGCATCGGCCGGTAAATTATCATTCAACATCATCACATCCTAAAACCGCAATCCACATCAGCCGGCACGGCCGCTTGAAGCGTTACGTCTAATTACCCGAAACGCACCATGCCAAAATGGCTTTTTGGGCATGAAGCCGGTTTTCGGCTTCGTCAAAGACTGCTGATTGCGGCCCGTCAATGACATCGGCGGTCACTTCCATGCCGCGCCATGCTGGCAGGCAATGCATAAAAATAGCATCACCAGCGGCGGCTTTCATTAATTCGGCATTCACCTGAAATGGCGCAAAATCGGCGCGGCGACTGCCCTCATCATTGCCCATTGAAACCCAGACATCGGTTACCACTGTCTGTACCTTGTCAATCGCCAGACCAACCTCGTCGGTAAGGATGATATCGCCGCCATTTGACCGCGCCCATGCCAATAAATCGGCAGGTGGCGCGTAATTTTGCGGGCCAGCAATCCGCAATTGAAAGCCAAAGCGCACCGCTGCCTCGATCCAGCTTACCGCAACATTATTGCCATCACCAAGCCATGCAACGCTTTGTCCGGCAAGCGGGCCATGATATTCGATCATCGTCATCAGATCGGCCATCAGCTGGCAAGGGTGCGAACGCTGGGTCAATGCATTGATCACCGGCACGGTTGCATGTTCGGCAAGGGTGAGAAGCGTTTCATGCTGAAAACAGCGAATCATAATCACATCGACATAGCGCGACAGTACCCGCGCCGTATCTTCAACCGATTCACCACGGCCTAGCTGCAAGTCATTTGCCGATAAGATCAATGGCGTGCCGCCAAGCTGGGCAACCCCAACCTCGAATGACACGCGGGTTCGNGTTGACGGCTTTTCAAAAATCATCGCAACGGTTTTGCCTGCCAATGGCATCGCATGGNCTTCGCCTGATTTTTGCGCTGCCTTCATATGCAAGCCGTCATCAAGCATCGCTTGCAGATCGTCAGTCGAAAAATCTTTCAAATCTAGAAAATGCCGCATCGGCGTTATCCCGTCCTTCAGTCATATTTGGCAAAAATTATTGCGCTCTATTGATCGTCACGCGGCGCCATTGCGGTCAATGCCGTCACAAGCTTGGCAATCGCCAGATCAATTTCATCGCGATGAATGGTCAATGGTGGCAACAGCCGAAGCGTATTATCAGCCGCTGGTACTGTCAGCAGATGGTCATCACGAAGCCGGTTCACAAGCGCGGGTAAATCGACCGACTCATGAAGCCGAATACCGCGCAAAAAACCACGCCCACGAAGCGCCTCAATCATTGCCGGAAATTTTGTCTGGAGCTGATGAAGCGCCGTATTAAGATAGGCTGCACGTTCACGAACATCAGTCAAAAACCCATCTTCGCCAAGAATTTCAAGAACCGCCTTTGCCGCCGCCATGGCCAGCGGATTGCCGCCAAAGGTTGACCCATGCGTTCCAGGTGTCATCGCCGCACCAACCGCCTTGCTGGCAATAACCGCCCCAATCGGAAAGCCGCCAGCAAGCCCCTTGGCAAGCGCAACAATATCAGGCTTGATTCCGGTATCTTCATAGGAAAACAGCCGTCCAGTCCGGCCAATGCCTGCCTGCACCTCATCAGCAATTACCAGCGCGCCAAATTCATCAGCCGCTTCACGCACACCGGCAAGATAGCCATCGGGCACCTGCTTGGCACCGCCTTCGCCCTGTACCGATTCGACCATCACCGCCGCTACATGCGGCCCAAGCGCGGCACGAAGCGCGTTCAAATTGCCAAAAGAAACATGGTCAAATCCAGCTGGCATCGGGCCAAAACCAGTGCGGAAAACTGGTCTGTCAGTCGCCGCAAGCATGCCTAATGTCCGGCCATGAAAAGCGCCCGTCGCACACAGAATGGTCATCCGCTCAGGCTCGCCCTTTTCATAGGCGGCACGGCGGGCAATCTTGACCGCAGCTTCGGTGGCTTCAGCACCAGAATTACAGAAAAACACCTGATCAAGACCCGAAAGCGAGGCCAGCATTTTGGCAACAATCTCTTGACCGGGAATCCGGTACAGATTGGACGTATGCCATAATTTGCCAGCCTGTTCAGTCAGCGCAGCAACCAGATGCGGGTGGCTATGGCCAAGCGTGTTAACCGCAATCCCGCTTGCGCAATCGAGATATTTTTCACCTGAGTCAGATTCAAGCCAGCAGCCTTCGCCGCGCACAAAACCAATTTCGGCGCGTCCATAGGTTTGCATCACAGCTGAGTCAGCTGCGTAATCTACGGCTTTTTGGTTCATGTCAAAACCACCCGGCTTGTCCTTGTTATGCCCGCTATCTCAAACTGGCAAACACGCCCATATTCATATCCAAAAATCAAACCACCAACGCAATATCTCCGTTGGTGGCCCCAGCAAGCGCCCATTAGCACTCGATTCAGGCCGCAACTCTCGCGATTTTCGGAACAATTGTCAAGATATCAGCCAATAACTGCCAAACCGCCAATTAGCTAGTCCTGAATGAAATGTTTGGCCAATCGCAGCCCTTGTGATTGATAGTTTGATCCGCCAGCGCCATACAACGTTGCTGGCACTGATACCATTGGTTCATAAACCAGCCGGCAAACCGTTTGACCCTGTTCAATCAGGAATGGCACATCATGCGACCGCACCTCAAGAACGGCACGCGTTCCCTCGGCGCCAAGCTCGGCCATGCCAAAGCCGGGATCGAAAAAACCGGCATAATGCGCGCGAAATTCGCCAACCCTTGTATCATAGGCGCGCATCTCGGCAGCGTGATCTTTTGGCACAGTCACAAATTCACGGCTTGCCAAAATATAGAATTCATCAGGATTCAAAACCAGCCCGCCAACCGTAAGGTCAGATGGGGTGACGCGTTCCCAAAAAGCGTCAACCGGCTGGCTTGCTGGCGCATCAATATCAATCAGACCAGCATGTTTGCGCGCCCGCCAACCAATCATGCCGCTTTTGACATCGGGTTCAAGATTGACGCTAAGGGCAACACCGTCACGGATATCGGTTCGCTCGGCACCATGAACCAAACCAACGGTTGATTGCAGTGATTCCATCAGCAGATCAGACGGGGCGCTGATGCCACGCCGAAGCCGCAATTGCGACAAGCGCGACCCAGCCCGCACCAGAACCGAAAAGGTGCGCGGTGAAATTTCGGCATAAAGCGGGCCTTCGTAGCCATCGGCAACCGATTCAAATTCACGCGCGCCATCGGTAATCAGGCGGGTAAAGATATCAAGCCTGCCGGTTGAGCTTTTTGGATTTGCCATGGCGGAAATGCCCGCCGGAAGGCGAAGCCGCTCTTGCAATTTCACAATATAGACACAACCGCGTTCAAGCACCGCGCCATCACTAAGGTCGATTTTATGCATGCCAAATTGCGCCAACTTGTCGGCAACGGTCAAATGCTGGCCCGGCAAAAAGCTGGCTTGCACCCGCCATGCTTCACGGCCAAGCCGCAGGTCAAGACTTGCGGGCTGAAGTTGGCCTTCCTCAACCGGATGATCGGCGGCAATAACACCGTCATGGATCGCCTGTTCAAGATGCTGTACGGGCAAAATGCCGTTTTCAAACTCTTCGGCTGGCATGGTGATTCCTATCCTAATCGTCTTTGGTAATGGTCAGTATGCGATGCTAGCTTTTCAAGCGATAGCCCGAACGCAAAGCCTTATAACATAAAATGGCCAAAACGACATTCACCGCAACAAGACAGTAAAAGCCGGTCATGAGTGGCCGGTCGGCAACGCCGATCATGCCATAACGAAACCCATCAATGGCATAAAAAACCGGATTCAGACTGGCAATCATATCAAATGGTGCGGGAAGGCGATCAACCGAATAAAAGGTTCCCGATAAAAAGGTCAGCGGCTGGACAACAAAATTCGTAATGGCCGCCAATTCATCAAATTTATTGGCCCAGATTCCGGCAAGAATACCGGCAAAAGACAGGGCAAACGCACCTAGAATTAAAAACCCAATTGCAATCATTGGATGCGGTGGCAAGGTACCACCATCAAGCATAACCAAGGCAGCCGCCGTCACGATGCCAACACAAAGGCCGCGTGTCATGCCCGCCGCGGCAAGCCCGAACAGCAATTCACCCGGCCCCAAAGGTGGCATCAGTAAATCAACAATATTGCCCTGTACCTTCGAGACAACAAGCGAAGATGATGTATTGGCAAAAGCATTTTGAAGAACATTCATCATCACCAGACCCGGCACGAGAAATGTCACAAAATCAATATCACCAGCAAAACTGGCGCGTTCACCAATCGCCACTGAAAAAACCATCAAAAACAAAATCGAGGTGATGACTGGTGCCGCCAGCGTTTGCGTGGCGATTTTCAAAAATCGCTGTACTTCGCGTTGATATAGCATGCCAACACCAACCCAGTTCACCGGCCCAATATAAACCGGACGGCACAATTCCTGAACCGATGATGATCGGGTGGCTGCAGGCACCGCTTTGGCAGATGATGATGTATTTGTCTTTGAATCGAGATCCGTCATGCGGTCAAAATAGGCCGCAATCTGATCTGGCGCAATGGGGCAAAGGACAGCTTTTGCCTTTCATCCGAAAACCGCCTAACCTTGTCGGCGGCATATGGCCAATCTGACTGATTTTGGGGACGACCCCAGCAACCGAAAAGCATCATTTCACATTCATGGCAAAAGCACCTATCGAAACAAGATTGATGAATAAGGCAGTTGATTATCTCGGCCGCTATGCCAGCTCGCAACACCGGCTGCGCGACGTGCTTGGCCGGTTTGCAACGCGCAAGCTTGATCAGCATGATCCCGATGACATTGCCGCGGCGATTGATGCAACCGTGACGCGCTGCCAGACGCTTGGCTATGTCAATGATGACGCCTTTGCCCAATCACAGGCCCGAAGCCACCGCCGGCAAGGTCGCTCGCAGCTTGGCATCCGTCAACGGCTTCGTCAGCATCGGCTTGATGATGATGTGATTGATGCGGCACTCGAAGTGGCTGATGAACATGCCGCTAATGGCGAGTTGCTTGCCGCCTGCCGCTTTGCCCGCCGCCGCCGAATTGGCCCTTTTATCATCGGCGAAATGATGATGATGACCGCGATGCCATCATGCAACGTCGGCAACGCCAGCTTGGTGCCATGGCGCGCGCCGGATTTGCCATGGCAATTAGCCGCAAAGTTTTTGATCTAGCCGATTCAACCGCTGGCGAAATGCTGATTGACCAGCTTGAACATGGCGAAGACCCAACAGCGTAACCATCCGTCATTGTCGCAAGCCTTGCCGATTCTCACCGGCTGCGATAATAATTTGAAACAAGATTGCGTAAAAGCGGGCTGGCAAGCAGCATCAAGCAAGCCAAAACCCTAAAATACGGCCGAAATGTAAGGCCAGTAAAGAATTGTTGAAGGAGTCTTTTCATGGAACAGGACATGATCTTTGAGCCAAGCGCAGATTTGGCAAAATCGGCACTTATTGACGCGAATGGCTATGCCGCCCTTTACCAAGATTCGATTGCCAATCCCGATCAATTCTGGGCCGAGCATGGCAAGCGCATTGACTGGATCAAGCCCTATAGCCAGATCAGCGACGTGTCCTATGATGCCAAGGATTTACATATCAAATGGTATGCTGACGGCACGTTAAATGCGGCGGCCAACTGCCTTGACCGCCATCTTGCCACCCGCGGCGATCAGACGGCCATCATCTGGGAAGGCGATGAGCCCGATCAGCACCGCCATATTACCTATCGTGAATTGCATGAAGAAGTGTGTAAATTTGCCAATGTGTTAAAGGCAAATGGCGCCAAAAAAGGCGACCGGATCACCATCTATATGCCAATGATTCCCGAAGCCACCGTGGCAATGCTGGCTTGTGTGCGGATTGGCGCTGTGCATTCGGTTGTCTTTGGCGGCTTTTCGCCAGACGCGCTTGCTGGCCGGATTCAAGATTGCGACTCAACAATGGTGATCACCGCCGATGAAGGCGTTCGAGGAGGACGGCCAATCCCATTGAAAGCCAATACCGATGACGCCTTGGCCAATTGCCCCGATTGCAAAACCGCGATTGTGGTCAAGCGAACCGGCGGCAAGATTGACTGGGTTGACGGGCGCGATGTCTGGTATCACGAGGCCATGGCGAGCGCCTCGGCCGATTGCCCCGTCGAAGAAATGAACGCCGAAGACCCGATGTTTATTCTTTATACATCAGGCTCAACCGGCAAACCAAAAGGGGTTCTCCACACCACGGGCGGCTATATGGTTTACGCCTCGATGACGCATCAATATGTTTTTGATTACCATGATGGTGATATCTATTGGTGTACTGCCGATGTTGGCTGGGTGACGGGGCATAGCTATATCGTCTATGGGCCATTGGCCAATGGCGCGGTAACTTTGATGTTTGAAGGCGTGCCAACCTATCCTGACAGTTCCAGATTCTGGCGTGTTGTCGAAAAACACAAAGTCAATATTTTCTATACTGCGCCAACCGCCATCCGCGCCTTGATGCGCGAAGGCGACAAGCCTGTCACGGTTTGTGACCGGTCATCTTTGCGGCTTCTTGGATCGGTTGGCGAACCGATCAATCCCGAAGCATGGATGTGGTATCATAATGTCGTTGGCGAAAAACGCTGCCCGATTGTCGATACGTGGTGGCAAACCGAAACAGGCGGCATTCTGATTACGCCGCTGCCAGGGGCAACCGCCACCAAACCCGGTTCGGCAACCAAACCTTTTTTCGGCATTCAGCCAGTTCTTGTTGATGGTGATAACAATATTCTTGATGGTGCCAGTGATGGCAATTTATGTATTGGCCATTCATGGCCCGGCCAGATGCGAACCGTCTATGGCGACCATCAGCGATTCATCGAAACCTATTTTACCACCTTCCCGGGTCGCTATTTCACCGGTGACGGTGCCCGCCGTGATGAGGATGGCTATTTTTGGATCACCGGCCGTGTTGATGATGTGTTGAATGTATCCGGCCACCGGATGGGAACAGCCGAAGTTGAATCGGCCTTGGTGGCACATCCAAAAGTGGCCGAGGCCGCGGTTGTCGGCTATCCGCATGATATCAAAGGGCAAGGAATTTACGCCTATGTCACCTTGGTTGCCGATGCGGTTGCTGATGATCAGCTGGCCACCGAATTGCGCCAATGGACACGCAAAGAAATTGGCCCTATCGCGACACCCGACCTATTGCAATGGGCACCACAATTGCCGAAAACGCGGTCAGGCAAGATCATGCGACGCATTTTACGGAAAATTGCCGCCAATGAATATGATCAGCTAGGCGATACATCAACCTTGACCGATCCAGCGGTGGTTGATGATCTTGTCGAAAATCGGCAAAATCGCAGCGACTAACAAAGGCCAGAACCATCTTGGCAACCCAATCTGGCGCAACCTAATCGAGGCAAGGCCATCTAATCGGATGGCCTCATCCTCATTTATGGCTGCCTCTTTTCATGCCGGTTCATTGCAGATTTGGCTAGAATCTGGCTTGGCGTGATTTGTTTTGGCGTGATTTGTTTTGGCGTCATTTCGCTTGGCCTTAGCTGATGCCAAGTTCGATTGCCCGACAAACCGCATGCGTTCGGTTTTTAGCGCCTAATTTTGAACGCAGGCTTTTCAGATGATGCTTGATTGTCACCTCGCTCAAATTTAACGAGCGGGCAATTTCCTTATTTGAACTGCCGGCAAACAATCCAGACAACACGTCATGTTCGCGTCCGGTCAGATGGCCTTTGCCAACCATCATATTTTCATCAGCCAATTTGGCCGCATCGGCATCACGGCGCAAACCGAGAAGCATAGCAATTGCTGTCCGATAAGAAGTGCGCGGCAAATGATCAAAATTGTCAAGATCCGGAACCAAAGCACCATCTTGCTGTTGCATTGCCACACCATGGCTGCCACGCCCTTGCGCATGTGCCATAGATATTCCAAAATCTGCCAAAATCAGGCTAACGCCACCATAAAACCAAAATTTCAAACGCCGTGAAAAAAGGCTGCCAGTCTTAAGCTTGCCGCACCGCATCATCACTTCAAAATCGTTAAAAAGAAATGAATTACAATTTTTATGTGAATGCTACGTTTGGTTAATCCAAACGGTCAATATCGTCACAGCCAACAGCTGTTTACAGAATCGATTTCAGCTTTTCAGTGATAAAGGCAATCGGCTCATTATGAACGATCGTACCCTTAAAGCTGCCATCATCACGATATAGAAATACCGCCGCGCTGTGATCATAGAGATAATCCCCATCGCCTTGATCATTCTTTTGTGCATAGACGCCGAATTGTTGCAGTACCGAACGCACCTTATCCGGCGATCCGGTTAGGCCAGTAACATCGGCATCAAACAGACTGAGATATTGCTTTAATTGTTCTGGCGTATCACGCTCGGGATCGACCGTGATAAATAAAATCTGCAACGCCTTTGTATCCATACCCGCCGATTCCAGATCATCGCGTGCAGTGGCAAGTGTTGTCAAAGTGGTTGGGCAAATATCTGGACAATAGGTAAAGCCAAAAAACAGCGCAATTGGCCGATCGGCAAAATCATCTTGATTTCGCGCAATGCCGTTTTGGTCAGTCAGTTCGATATGATTATCTTGAAATTGCGGAATGCCAATTGTGGTTTTTTGGGCAAATTGGTCAGAAATCAAAAACACGCTAGCCGCAAGCCCAAAGAATAATAGAACCGCGGCGATCACCCAACCAATCTTACGACCTGTCTGGCGACCCGTCTGGCGGGGTTTGGTTCCGGCAGGTTTGGGCGATGTTGTGTGATCCTGTTTCATGCCCTAGATGTAGGCGAATCAGCAGGGGCTTTCAAGGCTTTGCTTTTGATCATAATCTGCTGTTTTGGCGATGACAGAAACAAGGCCAAGCCAGCGCCTTTGCCCAATCACGAATGAAAGCCAGTCGTGAATGAAAGATTGTCTTTGCCAATCGGTTTTGATTATAGTGCGGTGCTGATGGCGCATAAGTGCCAAGCCAAACCATTGAAACCATGACGAGTCGATATTCATGTATGCATTTGCCATCCTCATTGACCAGATCATCAATCTTTATATCTGGACTCTGCTTGCCTATCTTGCGGCAGGTTGGTTGATCGCCTTTAAGATCATCAACCCGTGGCAGCCGATTGTGCGGATGATCATTGATGTTCTGGCACGGATCCATGAACCATTATTGCGGCCAGTACGCCGGATTTTGCCCGATTTTGGGGCGCTTGATGTCAGCCCGATTGTGTTGTTTCTTTTGGCGCAATTCCTGCGTAATCTTTTGCAAAGCAGTATAACAGGGTAGGCGTTACCAGCTGGGTCACAATGACCGCATGATAAGCGCGACCAAAAAAGGCAGATGAGCATGACAGATGCAAAAATAATTGACGGCAAGGCATTTTCAGAAAAGCTGGTCACGCAAGTGGCAGCCGAGGTTGAAGTCTTTGCCAAGGCCACCGGTCAAGTGCCCGGCCTTGCTGTTGTTCTTGTTGGCGAGAATCCGGCAAGTCAGGTTTATGTTCGCAACAAAAGCGAGCGCACCACCGCTGCTGGCATGCGGTCAATTGAACATCGTCTTGACCGTGATACTGACGAGGCCAGCTTGCTAGCCCTGATCGAAACCTTGAACCAAGATGATATGGTTGACGGCATTTTGGTGCAATTGCCACTTCCCGACCAGATCGACGCTGATGCGGTGATCAATGCCATTCGTCCAGATAAAGATGTTGACGGGTTTCATGTGGTCAATGCCGGTCTGCTGGCAACAGGTCAAGATTCGCTGGTACCCTGCACGCCTTTTGGCTGTCTGCTGCTGCTTCGCGATCAATTAGGCGATTTATCAGGGCTTCACGCCGTTGTGGTTGGCCGGTCAAATATTGTTGGCAAACCGATGGCACAATTGCTTCTTGGTGAGAGCTGTACCGTGACAATCGCCCATTCGCGCACCAAAGATTTGGAGTCACTCTGCCAGCAAGCCGATATTCTTGTTGCCGCTGTCGGACGGCCTGAAATGATTACCGATGCCCATGTCAAAAAAGGTGCAACCGTCATTGATGTTGGCATTAATCGGGTGCCAGCCCCTGAACGCGGAGAGGGTAAATTTCGGTTAACCGGCGATGTTGATTTTGACGCGGCGGCAAAACAGGCTGGTGCCATCACGCCGGTGCCCGGCGGCGTTGGCCCAATGACAATTGCCTGCCTATTACGCAACACGCTTGTTGCTGCGNCACGGCGTCACGGCGTCACCATCGGAAAAATCTGATAAAGCCTATCAATTGCGTAAAAATAGATAGNGAAAGCTGGCTTGCTTAGGCAGAAACTTAATCCGATCTGGCGCGCTGGATTGACCCGTTTAACAAGGAATGCTGATCATCATGCAGTTTGACCAAATTATTCTTGTCGCAGCATTGTTCTGTGTCGCTGGCATTCTTTTCTGGGGCGTGATCACAATGGCACGCGGTGGTGCCTATAATGTAAAAAATTCAAACCGGATTATGCGATACCGCATTATATTTCAGGCCATCGCATTAATCTTGATTTTGGGCTTGATGTGGCACCGAAGCCGCAATGGTTAACCCCACCCGCATGGCCGCGATTGCGGTGATGCCGGNCAAATAGAATNGATAGGCAATTATGGTAAAGCTNAATAANATCTACACGCGAACTGGCGATGCTGGCGAAACCAGTTTGGTCAATGGCATGCGCGTTTCAAAACATGCACGCCGACCATCAGCCTTTGGCGAGGTTGACGAGGCCAATTCAGTGATTGGTCTGGCACGGCTTCACACTGGTGATATTGCTGATGCTGATGCGATGCTAGCGCGGATTCAAAATGATCTATTTGATCTTGGTGCCGATATCGCAACGCCGGAAACCGACAAGCCGGCCTTGCGCATTACCAGCGAACAGGTGACCCGGTTAGAAACCGAAATTGACATGATGAATGCCGAGCTTGATCCGCTTGGTTCCTTTATTCTTCCCGGCGGCAGCCAAGCCTCGGCCTGGTTGCATCTGGCACGCACGGTAACGCGCCGCGCCGAACGTCATATGACCGAACTTGCCGCCGAAGAAGTCGTCAATGATGACGCGATGCGCTATGTAAACCGATTGTCAGATCATCTTTTCGTGCTTGCCCGCCGATTAAATGAAAATGGCAAGACCGACGTATTATGGCGTCCCGGGCAAAATTCAGGGCAGAAATAGACAGGTTTTTGATAGGCGTCACCCCTAGGGTGGCTTTGACAATATTGCGGAGGATATGGAAATGAAGGTTCTGGTTCCGGTAAAACGGGTTATTGACTATAACGTCAAAGTTCGTGTGAAAGCCGATCAATCAGGTGTTGAGCTTGCCAATGTGAAAATGGCAATGAACCCCTTTGATGAAATCGCGGTTGAACAAGCCTTGCGGCTTCGCGAAGCCGGTACGGCTGAAGAAGTGATCGCCGTCTCGATTGGGCCTGCGCAAAATCAGGAAACCATCCGCACCGCGCTTGCCATGGGCGCTGATCGCGGCATTCATATCGAAGCCCCACATGACATCGAGCCTTTGGCCGTTGCCAAGCTTTTGAAAGCTGTTGTGGCGCAAGAAAATCCGGGCATTGTCCTTGTTGGCAAACAGGCCATTGATGATGATTGCAACCAGACCGGCCAGATGCTTGCTGCCTTGCTTGGCTGGGCGCAAGGCACATTTGCATCCGCGCTGGAAATCGCTGGCGATAAAGCCAAAGTCATCCGCGAAGTTGATGGCGGATTGGAACATATCGAAATCAATATGCCAGCCATTGTCACGGTTGATTTGCGGCTGAATGAACCTCGCTATGCGTCCCTGCCCAATATCATGAAGGCCAAGAAAAAGCCGCTTGATAGCCTGACCGCTGGTGATCTTGGTGTTGATATTGCGCCGCGCCTTACGATCGTCAAGGTTGAAGAGCCAACCGCCCGCGCCGCCGGTATCAAAGTCGGCGATGTGCAGGAATTGGTAAGCAAATTGAAAAACGAAGCAAAGGTGATCTAAGCCATGAGCATTTTAATCCTATGTGACCATGAAAATGGCCAGCTAAGTCCGGTAACATTAAACGCTGTCAGCGCCGCCAGCCAGATTGGTGGCGAGATGCATCTTCTTGTTGCAGGTGATCAAACCGGCAATGTTGCCAAGGCCGCCGCCTCGATTGCCGGCATTGCCAAAGTTCTGGTGGCAGATGACAAATCGCTTGAAAACGGACTTGCCGAAAATCTTGCGCCTTTGATGCAAAGCCTGTCAGGCAGCTATTCGCATATGATGGCTGCGGCAACAACAACCGGCAAAAATGTTATGCCGCGCCTTGCTGCTCTGCTTGATGTGATGCAGATTTCGGACATTATCAAAATCGACGACGCCAACACATTTCAGCGTCCAATCTATGCTGGCAATGCCCTGTCAACCGTATCATCAAACGAGGCCATCAAGGTGATTACCGTTCGCGGTACGGCGTTTGAAGCGGTGGCTGCCGAAGGTGGAAATGCCGCCATCGAGCCGGTTGCCGGTGCCAGTGATGCCGGCTTGTCAGCCTATGTCAAATCAGAGCTATCCAGTTCGGAACGCCCTGAATTAACCTCGGCTCCAATCGTGATTTCAGGTGGACGCGGCATGCAGGATGGCGCCAATTTTGCCATGCTTGAAAAAATCGCCGACAAGCTTGGTGCGGCCGTTGGCGCATCACGCGCCGCGGTAGATGCCGGTTTTGTTCCCAATGATTATCAGGTTGGCCAGACCGGCAAGGTTGTTGCGCCTGATCTGTATGTTGCGGTTGGCATTTCAGGTGCCATTCAGCATCTTGCCGGCATGAAAGACAGCAAGGTCATTGTCGCCATCAACAAGGATGATGAAGCGCCGATTTTCCAAGTTGCCGATTATGGGCTAGTGGCCGATCTTTTTGATGCCGTTCCAGCGCTTGAAAAAGAGCTTGGCTAACAGCACGGCCGATCAAGCCTAAGAAGACTTAGATATGACAAGACATAAAACCAATCAGGCGGCATTGCGATGCCGCCTTTTTGCTGGCGATCACACCAATAAATGATCTTGAAAATGATCTTGGCTATTCTGGCGTGATGGCACTGGTGACGCCTTGGCAAGCCGAAGCAGATTGCGAATTTCGGCAATCATCGGCGCCGAATCCCATTCACGCGGCCCGACATAGGCCCAGCTTTGGCGTTGATCAGCGCTCAGCAAAAAGCTGGTCGGCAAACCCCGCACCCCCATTTCGCGCGATAGCGCCGCCTTGGGGTCAAACCCCATCAAAGGCCGGGTAATGCCACGATCCTGCAAAAAAGGCAGAGCCTTTTGACGGCCGCCGCGATCAACCGAAATCAGCAGTAATGTCACATCATCACCAAGCTGTTTGGCAGCATTGTCCAAGGCGGGTAATTCGGCAACACAAGGTGGGCACCATGTTGCCCAGAAATTTACCAAAACTGGCCGACCTTGCAATGAGTCGAGGCGAAAATCCTTGTCATTTTCATCACGAATCACCGTCGACATTGATGGGGCAGCTTTGCCGTCTGGCGGGGTCATTGCCGCTGCCAAATCCGGCCAAAGCATGAATGCCGAAAGCCCGATTATGCCGGTGAAAAGCTGGCGTCGCGATAAAGATGCGGTTTTTGGCTGAAAATTTGACGAAAGCCGCGTATAAGACAATGGATTTTCCCACTCTATTGGTTGTGAACATGGCGAAAAACGATAAAACATCGCAAGACGAGTCAAAGTCTAGCATCTGGGGCGGCCGTTTCTCAAGCGGCCCATCGCAATTGATGCAAGATATCAATGCGTCAATTAGCTATGACAAGCGGCTATATCGTCAGGACATTGCCGGCTCGAAAGCACATGCCAGCATGCTTGCCGCGGTGAAAATCATTTCCAATGATGATTGTCAGGCGATTCATGGCGGGCTTGATCAGATTGCCAGTGAAATCGAGACTGGCGATTTTGTGTTTTCCGAAGCGCTTGAAGATATCCATATGAACATCGAATCGCGGCTTGCCGAACTCATTGGCGAACCAGCAAGGCGGCTTCACACCGCACGGTCGCGCAATGATCAGGTGGCAACCGATTTCAAATTATGGGTTCGTGATCTACTTGATTCGATTGATCATGCGCTTGCCGATATGCAGGGCGCGCTTCTTGACCAGGCCGAAGCACATGCCGATTTATTGATGCCCGGTTTCACCCATCTTCAAACCGCCCAGCCGGTTACATTCGGGTTTCACCTCATGGCCTATGTTGAAATGCTGGGGCGTGACCGTGGACGGTTTGCCGATGCCAGACGCCGGCTGAATGAATCACCGCTTGGCGCTGCAGCCCTTGCTGGCACCTCCTTTCCAACCGACCGGCATATGACCGCAAGCGCGCTTGGCTTTGACCGACCAGCTGCCAATGCCATGGATGCGGTTTCGGATCGGGATTTCGCGCTTGAATTTCTGGCCAGTGCCGCCATTTGTTCGGTTCATCTATCGCGCTTCGCCGAAGAATTGGTGATCTGGTCATCCGACCGGTTTGGCTTTATCGCCCTATCAGATGCCTTTACCACCGGTTCATCAATCATGCCGCAAAAGCGCAATCCTGATGCGGCCGAACTTGTGCGTGCCAAGCCCGGGCGGATCATCGGTGCCTTGACCGGTTTGCTGATCGTGTTAAAGGGGCTTCCGCTTGCCTATGGCAAAGATATGCAGGAAGACAAAGAAGGGGTGTTTGACGCAGCTGATGCGCTTGGCATCGCGCTTGCCGCAACCACCGGCATGATCCGCGATATGACACCGCAGCCAGATGCCATGCTGGCAGCGCTGAAAACCGGTTTTCCGACAGCCACTGATCTGGCTGATTATATGGTTCGCGAACTTGGCATGCCATTCCGCGAGGCGCATCATGCCAGCGGTGCCATTGTTGCCGAAGCCGCGGCCAAAGGGCTTGATCTTGAAGAGATGAGCCTTAACGCATTGCAAGCCATCGAACCCC
>JGI20158J14315_10001237_pt1 | contig 18876 bp, 17 predicted proteins | sample COG_08_FD_14315 | JGI IMG/M metagenome (IMG submission 14315)
GGCGTGGTTGTGGTCGTATTCGGCGTGGTTGTGGTCGTATTCGGCGTGGTTGTGGTCGTATTCGGCGTGGCGGTGGTCGCATTAGGAATGGCGGTGTCTTCCAGAATTCCCCATCTTGGACAACATATTTTTATTGGTTCTCTCCAAGAGTCTGCGGCCATTTGATTGTAAATCGCACCGTCGCAAAATTTGTATGTACCTTCATGACAAGTATTCGACTTGCGTTGGTGACTAAAAATATTCACATGGTTCGAATTTTCCGTCCACTTTGTCCAGCGTTTTTCATCGAACATGAACATGTCTTGGTAGTAGTACGTCACTTTGCCGATTTGATTACCAATGTATAATCCACCTTCGGGGTCAAACGTTGGCACAGCGAAATCACCAACATCAATCTCGTTAAATTGTGGAACATGGTTGGAATGAATGACCTCGTCACGGAACGTCACATTCGTCCCTTTGTATTTTGGTACAGCCGTATCCACTTTATTCATATCCCATGCCATTATAGTGTTGAACTTAGGGTTATCAGTAGATACACATGTTTCTAGGTCGTTTATATTCGCACAATTGCATTCGCCCTTCACAAATACCGGGTCTTCATCTGGCATCCATTCGCTATTTAATGTTGTCCAACACATTTCAGCGAACGCCGAGCCGTTAACGGAGGTAAAATATTTACAATAGCCTGGTCCACCCATTCTGTAACATCCTCGATGCCTTTTACACTGTCGGGCACCATTTTCCGTCGTATATTTTTTAATAGTGGCTTTTGTACACGAAGATTCGTCATACGAGTATGGGAATGTCCTAATTTCTTGATTGTCGGCCATATACGTACATTTTGTTGGTGTCCATATGCATTTAGGCGGCTGCAGCGGTGGCGGCAAGACGCCTAAATTTTCGATGTAGTCGAGCGTACCATCTCCTTTACCCACGAACATGTCTTTGTCACCGTCACCGTCAACGTCGTAAAAACTTAAAGCTAGCCCCTCGGGAAGATTGGTGCTGACTGTCGTGGATGTATACGCGCTCCACTTGAACGGTTTCTCTATGTTTTTATCAGAGTAAGATTCGAGAAAACGCCGGCGTTCATCACATGCATCCTTGTCTGTAAACATATTCCATGGCAGATGTTCGGAAGTATCAACAACACATTTCCCGTTAGATGTACATGGCTTAACATAGTCTTCCACCAACGTGTCACCGTCGTAACAGCCTTCCACTTTCAACATGTAAGGTCGCCACGTTTCCCAACATTGTTCTATGGTTAAATCTGCAATTCTGTCTTCCAAGTTTTTTATATAGTTTCGGAATGCATCCGCGGCACCTTGGTTTATGAATAGACATTTTCCTTTTTCAGTGCACATTCGAGGTGGTTCATGCTGAATCAATCTTTCCCGTGTACAACCATAAGTCGTGTTTCCAACACAACCGGAACAGTAACTACCATAATCGTACATTACGTATCTGTCATAAGGGGAATTCCATGCCACATTCTTTTTTAAGTCGTTGAAATCACCAAAGTCGTATATTTTTGTATTGCAACTCACAAACAATTTGGTTTTGGCGTGTTCCACGATATTCTCTACCAACGTCGGAGAACAATCTTTCCCAAGACCAGGCAATATAGTCTTCACAATTACGTATTCAACGCCTTCTTTTTGAAGATATTGTATGCCGTCGTGGCTGTTTATTAACATGTCATTGCCACTCATAGCAAGCCGTACCCGAATTTTATCTGGATGGTCAACCACATACCCGTTTGGTATTGTTGGGTTGTCGTAGACAATTTGCTGAAACAACGGTGGAATGTCCGACGTCGTGTCATCGCTTTTATCGCAATGAGATTCAAGGTGCATCATCAAATCATTATGGAAGTTTTTCTGGTCTTCATCGTCTGTCAATCTGTTTTTACTCATCCAACGTAAATATGTTGCTTCTTCCGTGGAGAAAAATGATGTTTTGTTTAACGATGTTCCGTCCAAATATAAGTCTGAAAATTTTGGAAGGCTCACTTGTCCAAACCTACTGCTCATATTTTTGGATGGAAAAAAAAGTGTTTTATCGATGACTAACCACTCCGATAATTTACCGTAGAATGAATTAGCGGCAGTATAATCACGCAAGATATTATAGCCGTCGACGTTCGCCGAATAATATTCTTCTACTCCCGAGACGAGCATTTTTTCCCAATGCTTTTTACTATGAAACCGACGTAAGACACCGTTCACGTGTTTGAACACGTGAACGTCGTTGAGCGTTCCCATATATATATCGAAAGCTCCGCCTGTACGCGTGTATATGAGTGGTGCTGCGTATCCACGGCTATATGGAAAACATTTAAGTCTAATATCGGGCGTGTCGAACGTTTCGAAGAACTCTGACTGTATATCGTCATATGACCGCGTGTCAGAATAGTCCTCTATGACGTTTCCGCCCTTTTCATATGACACCAACGGTGGTTCGAACTTTCTATACTTGGACACAGTGCTAAATGTTGTTCCATTAGTGTCGTATGCGTTAATATCATTATACAAACGTGTTTTGGGCGCGTTCGTGTCTGTGAACCCGGATTCACACCCATGGTAGTTCAAACTATTTAATGAAGTTTTCCCGGTAGGACACTCGGTGCACGAGCACGTCTCTCGAACCGGTGGGGCACCGCCGAAAGACACATATGGGTCTAATGAATTGATATAACTGCTCCAATACAACCCGCGCGAGGTGCGGCCTGCGGGGCATTTCTCGCAGCCACTCTTGTCGTCGTTCGGTTTCCAATTGTGCGGACATATCGAAAAATAGTTCATATTCCCTGAATTCTGTGTACCTGTTGGAGTTGCTGCTGTTTGACATCCGGTTCCACTACGCGTTGCTGTTGTTCCTATAGAACATAAAATGCATTGGTCTTGGCCCTTTTGATCTTGAAAATGCTTGTATACTGGAAGTTTTTCGAGTTTCAGAAAATCCCAATAATCGCGCATTTGGTCTGGCGTTCTCCGTTGCAATCTGAAATCAGGGTCGTTTTTGTAAAATCTCCCAGACGAGTAATCATCTTCGTTTTCCCAATATATGTTATCACACACCGTTTCGTTTATGATATTACGAACTAGAGTTCCCGATTTATGGCCAATCATCGTATTGCCCCAGTGACACTCTCCACTGGACCACGCAATTGTATTGCATTGCCATTTTGTTAAATCATCGCCTGACGACGTCTTCACAAGGTCGGTGTGTAATGTGTTGTAACGACATCGCCCGCCAAATGACACAAATGGTACCCAATAATATGCCTCGGTAGTTGACGTAAACGGTGAGGCCGGTATTATTTTACCATCGTCTGCCCAGTGCCAATCTGTTCTGGTAGGACGTAAATCATGAATTAAAGGTCTGTCAATTTCGAACTCGTGACATCGAAATTTTTCGGGGCCAAAAGCCCTTCGGAAACTGTAGTTCAGGGCAAACTCCATCGTCGCAATACTACAACGGGAGTGGCCAATAAGGTCCTGGTATATTACTCGCCACTCGCAATGTTGTTTATCATGGCGATAGAATATTTCTCCAATAAGTGTGTTGTCCCCAATTGGAAAGCACCCTCCCTTCGTTTTCTTTCCAGTCAAGTCTTGATAGCCACCGATGCCGCATTTGGAACAATACAACCCTGTGGTGTTATCATTGTTCTTTTCATGAGTATCGTATTCCCAGGCCGCCCAACCTTCCGGGCAATCGTTACAGTCGTTGCCTGTCTTAAGTTCTCCAGTCATGTATTGACCACGTGAACAGTCTTTACATGTAGTTTGGCCCGCTTTGTCTTGCCATCTGTCTTTACATTCATAGCATTTAGCTTGTCCTTGTTCGTTCCCATAGTATCCTGCTGGACAATCCATGCATACATCATTTGTTGTGGCCCCTATTTCCGCGCTATATTTGCCAGCTACACATTTTTTACATTCATCTTGTCCCTTTTCGTTTTGCCATCGTCCTGCCGGACAGTCTTTACATGTTGTCGCATCCTTGAAAGAAAGATAAAACGGACCGGGCGCGTTTCCTATCATATATCTGGCTTCGAGTCGCCTGGGTTTTTCAGCGAACTTGCCAGCTACACATTTAGTACAACAACCGGAACGTGTCTCCTTTTTACATACATAAGTTGCTTTGTCATCATCAAAAGTCAACCCATCAATAACGTGACCTGCGTTACAGTGTGCGTTGGCATCGCAATTATAATTTGCAAATTTGATGTCCCCATCCGGCATGCCGTGTATAGTTGTAAATGTATAATGTGAAAAATAATAATATCCTCTCGTCTGGATATAATTACTTTCCCATTTTTCAGGTTTATCTGGCTGGTGTATCCATGTTCTTTCGTGCAGTACTGGGTTGGGACAAGGCGCGCGACCCGTCACCTTACTATATGAAATATCGAGACCTGCTTTTCGAAAATAACTATGCTCGTCCTTTGGGCCGTCTTTGCCATCAAAGAGGAACGTTACACCACCTCCACGTGCGTAACCAAATTCAACTCCCAAACCTACCGATGCTCCAAATCCTGCCGTTGGTGATATATCCGCGCCGAATGAAACGCCAAACGACATTGCTACTTCTATCCCCCCAATATCGCCGACTTTTTTGTTCAAGATGTCGGTCACAGACGCGTAGAAGCCCCCTACTGCGGGTGAAACGCCAGCCGAGACAAACAACGCGGAAATTTCAGCCTCTGGGCCAATTTCAGCCTCTCCAATATCCAAATTGTATGCTCCTGGTACGTTGCTTGGGTCGTACCAAGTATCCCACGACATGCCCCATATAAAACCCCTTTCTAGTGTGACAGAGGCTTTCCCAGAAGCCGGAGTGGTTTTGAACCCCGTGCCAAGTTGCATACCGAAACCAACATCACCGTTAAAATCCAATGCACATATGAGTTTGTCGGCCGTCCAATCCCACCCTATGGTATAACCCATAGTTGTTGTTGTTGTCGTCCCGGCGCCAACTTCCACTTTTAAACCGAAAATTGAAACCTCCACTGATGCTGAGACAGAATTGAAAGCACCCATATAAAATGATTGTGTCCGGGTTTCTGGTGTTTTAGTTTCGAAATCTACAAACCAATCTTTTATATCCTGCAGGCCAAAGTACCAGGTCTGAAAATTTCCAGAACCTTTCCATTTACCTTCATTGATTAATCTGTCGCAATAGGACTTCGCGTCCTGGTATTGATTTAGCCGTAGTTCAGCTAGCCATTTTTTATTCCCAATCTGAGCAGGTTGTAACGCAATTTGCGAGTACGGCAAGAAAACAGACCACTTGGGGATATCGGGTAACATCTGGTCAAGCTGAGGACATGTCCATTCTTTTAAAAATCCACAATCTTTCATTCTTTCGGACGTGTGCATTTTACACTTACCATCGTCAACGTATAACGGCTGTGCACACTCTATGGACACGACCGTATCTAAAGAACATAATGCCAATAATACCGGTAGAAGCCACATGCATACCATCATTAAGCAGTGTATTATATATATATAGTCCGATGTCACAAAAAAATATGTGTAGCATTTTATGATTTTTTTCTATCTCTCACAATTATTTGTTTGTGCTAGCGACGACAACAGCGTCGGTCCGTTGTGCATCAAGCTGCATAACAGCGTGTCGTCTACTTTCTCTATAAGTTTACTTTCTTGGTCAAACCCGTCTTTTAATCCACCCAACCAACGCGCACACGTGTTTGTACACACACCGTTTACAAACATAGTCACGCGACCGTACAAATGTGGCAGCAGGGCATTGTCTACACAGGCGTCACCGTGTTTCGTAGTGCCCGGTAGACACTCGGACACGCACAATCCCTTCGATGTAAATTTGCCAGACGCACATTCAAAACACGTGTCGCGCCGCATCATGCGAGCCGCATCATCCTCCCTCGCTGGCATAATTGATTCGACAGTTGTACAAGGAACCCATTTCACCCCTTGTAATGTAAACGTGTCATTGACGTACTTCAATTGTTCGTCGTCTAGTTTGAGTTTCCCACCATTACATTCGACTTCCGTCAACGCCATTTCTTGTGGAGCTCCAAACCCAGCCGGACAGTACTCACACTGGTCTGCAGACCTAAGCCCGGTCTTGTTGGTCCACTTACCGGCCGCGCACAATGTGCACTGGTCGTCGGAAGTAAGACCGGTCTTTGCCAACGCTACAGAGACCTGCACACTGCTTAAAATAGAAGAATACTCAAAATCGTCGTCGTCTATAAATTGACAATCGGCATCATCCACCCGCGCAAAATATGAAACAACAACAAGTATAACTCAACCAGGCGCATGCTATCTTTCTTTGAGTACATTCGGCTTTTATACTGTATAATATAATTAAAATATGTTCTGATTATTTGAATACGAATGTGTCGAGGGGGAATCCAACAGCGCCCATGGAACCCCATATCATCGTGTCGCTGCTGCTCGATTACTTGGGCGCGCTACGGCACTGGACCACGGCACGCGTATTATGTCGCCAAACACGCGACATAATAAACGCGCGGCCCTACACCAAGGACCTGTTTGGCGCGCGCACCTTCATTCGTCAAAACCAATGCATGGGATGCTTCAAACACGTCGAGAAACCACGTTGGCTTATCTACACAGCCTTGCCCATTGAGTTTCGGCGTTATACTGTGACGTGCCACGACTACCATTGCCAAGTCTCCGCACTCTTCTCCATGATTCGCGACTTGCGCACCAAAAGTATCCACGTGCTCAAAGCACCCTTTCAAGACACACTGGACCTCGCTGTGCCGCGGTCCGACGGATCTGAAACACCGGCCAAAGCCGTGATTCACGGCCTCATCCGCGTCGAAAACGATTATTGTATCATGACGCAGTGGTCAAACATAACCAACAACTTTCAGAAAAATGTTCCATGGACACATTATTTTCCGGGTACATCGCCAGAATTTATATTTAAAGACATGACTTTTGAATAAATGGAACGCTTCTTTTTTGTATGGGTACTCGCTTTACTAAGTCTATATATCACAATGACGTGGTTTCGGGTTGTGGGCATGGTCTACAGGCCGGAAAACATTTTGCCCGGGCCCAGAAAAACTATCGTCAACACAGATTTAATTTAATTTAAATTAAATTTTGCCCGGTCCCAGAAAAAAATCTTGACCACCAGGGATTTAATTTAATTTAAATTAAATTTTGCCCGGTCCCAGAAAAAAATCTCGACCACCAGGGATTTAATTTAAATTAATTTAAATTGAGTCAGGTCATGTCCCAAGCACCTCCTGCCAAGCGCCGCAAAAAAACCGCCGGGAACCCGAACCACCATGAGCAGGCGCCTGTATACGGGTCGGAACGCGTCAAGGAAGCGATTGCACTGCTCAAAAGCGGTAAACTCGAAGCCCTGGTCATTGACGCGGGCATCGCCATCGACTGTCCCGGAGAGCAAATGGTTCGGTACTGGAACGCACGGGTCAAACCGTCGCACAGAATCCCTGTGCCTAATAAGTGGTCCGACATCGACGCCAAGACGCACAAAGGCCTCCCGGGCATCGCTGGCGGTATGTGGCACACGTACGCATCTTCTGCACACGATTACGCGCTCGATTCGGCCGTCGTGGACGCGATTTTCACGGAAACCACCGGCACCGCAGACTGGCGCATTCGCCCCAATCGGTTTCGTTTCAACCCTGTGAACAAAGACGATGGGTACAAAGCTGCCCACATCGAAGGGCCCAACGTACTCTGCGAAGAGTCTGGCATCTCTGCCATCCTGTGCGTTAGCCCTGGGCGCACGTTCACGTACTACAAGGGCTCCAACAATGACCCGCGCGCGCGAGAACTGTTCACAGAACTTGGGGGAAAGATGTCCCTGTTCGTACAGCCTACACAGGAACAACTGGTCCAGTGGCCCAGGACGACCATTCAGTCGACCAAGCCCGGTCAAATCATCTTGTTCGCGGACTCCGTGGTGCACGAAATCAGCCGCCTCGGCAAGAACTCGCTCTCGCTGTTTCTTTCGCCCTATGACCCAGCGCGCGCACCCGACGAGGAAGAATTCTACAGCGGCCTCAACCGCGCGCAAGCCGTTGCCAAGAAGAAACGGGCAGCGACAGCACCGCCCCTCCCGACGCGACTCATGTCGGCTGGACTGCGCAGGCAGCACCCCAGAGAGTTTGCAGCTCTTACGCGGCGCGAAACAGAGATATTCGGCTCCCTGTTTCATTCTGCAGGCGCGTACTGGCCCTCGGACAAACCCACGTTCTTTCTGATGCACATGATGGCCTTCAACGCGTTCAAGCCCAAGTTGCTACCCTTCATGTTCAACGCGGCGGGCAAGTATAACTACGAGGTCATTACGCCCGAGCTCGTCTCCGGCTGTCCGGAATTCGACCATTCATACTTTGAAAGACTGCCGTTCGCGAATGCGACAGACGCTGAAATCGCGTCTATGCGTTCTAAATTTAATGGCATACCGTATGCAGCGTGGGCCCTCGTGAAATACTGGACTAAAGACGTACGTGAGTGTTCTGAAAATGTGTGTAGACGTAGAGGATACATTGAATAATAAAAATTAAATAATTTCGTTTGGGTGTACTTTTTTATGCTTCGATTGACGCCGTTTGTTACTTTGCTCTTCCACGTAAATAATGAGCCCGAAGAGGACGCACACCAGTACCGCGAGCCCACCTAACAATATAAGAAACACCTGCTCATACGTCAGGCTCACAACGGACGGTCCCGGTCCTGTGGTCGTGATTGTATCATTCATTTAGCCATGCATGGTTTAACATTTATACAGTGTACTATGACTAGTAAATATGGAAATATTATTTGAATCCTTTGACTACCCTTGAACACGAGCGGAAATGGTGGCCTTTTTTAAAGCACACCACACACTTGTTCTTCGTCGCATGTAGACGCTTGTGACGCGCTCCTTTGTATGTGGAACAGCCGCATTGACTCCGGTGCGCGTTGCATTTGCGCTGGGTGTGACCTATATGGCCGCACCACCCACAGCGTCGCCGAATGCCTCTTCGTGTTGACCTTGTGCTAGATTGCGAGTTTGATCTAGATTGCGAGTTCCTACGTCTGCGAACGTGACGCATGATGTGTGCTAGAGGCGATACTTGGCGTTGCGAGAACGATGCACGCGCTGCCGCCGCCATCGCACCGGCCCAACTGTGAGAGTGTCGAACGTTCTGTTGACCTTGTACTGGCTGACTTTGTGCAACTGGCTGACTTTGTACCGGTCGTGTTGACGCCATCTGACGAATACCAAGTCTTTCGAGGTCCTGGGCACAGAACTGGTGTCCACACGGCAGTGCCATCATTTCGGGCTTATTTTCTAGGCAAATGGGACACTCGTTCTGTGAACCGTATAGCCGCCACCCACAAGCGGCGGGGTGTGCCTTTTTGCACATGGGACACTCTGGCATAGTTTGTTTTTTTATGAGTGATACGTTTTAAATATCACCTATTCTATACTTTGCGCACTCAAGTATAAATTTAATTTAAATTAAATTAAATGGGAAATTGTTTACATGTTGTGATGGCAGTGCGTGATCACAGGCCGTCGAAAGGTCCATTATTCCACCGGGGCCACGTAGATAGTAGTGTCGCCGTCTACCCACTTCAAGACGCCACAATCCATGAAAACCAGTTCTGAGAAAGTACTACTGGCCACTACGTAACTGAATATACGCCTTGCGACGCTCGAATCGCCCTTGAATACGCGCGATTCCGGGGGTTTGTCCCGTGCTTGTATTGCGCCTGCCCACCTCCCCCTTGAGTGTTTCATGGTCACGGTCCGAGAGTGTTTAGCACTCGTGATATCTATGACGCCTTTCGCCGGCATGGACTTCCACATGTTGAGCCAGTGAGCCGTCGACACGTGGACACGAACGTCTTTCGGGTGGTCCGGAATCACGTTGTCTTCTACCATGTTGATTTTCGGAAAGTTGTATTGAATGGCTGAGCAACAACTCTGTGCGATAATCGATAATTCTGTCTGTGTAATGTTGAGCGTTATATCTGGAAATTCGAGTAGCAATCGAATGTACGCGCGCATGGCATCGGTGACAGTAAAAGTGACGTGGCCTGTTTGTGGTATTGTGCGCTTGACGACACGCATGCCGGCGCCGCCTTTGGGGAAAATGGTGATTTTTATTTGAGACCCGTCTATACATAAGACAGGGCTCATATCTTGTTTGGTCGAGCCACCCCATGCCTTGTCCAGCCATTCAGTCGGCAACTGGACAGAAGCCATTTTATTTTAAAACGCTTTAAAAAAATGTTGTTTTTTATTTTAAATATAACATATGTTCGTACAATTCTAAAACAGGTATAAAGTACAACTGTAAACACGATATGACGAAGCGTCTTAGAGGTGGACCCGTCATGGTCCAGTCGAAGAGGACGTGTTTGACCCTGAAACCGGTCGCAACTACATTAAAACGCAAGCGCGACGACGTGGACGAATTTGTACGTCAGTTCAAGCCGCGTATGGCCGAACCCGAACGGCGTGGTGTGAAGCGTTCCGCAGAATGTTTTGACCAAGAGCTGCACCGACTGGAGAAACGTATGCGTGCGACAGTACCTACGGCTGAAGAAGCCATTGCGTTTTTGCTACCGCACATAACCCAGATGCGTCAAATGTACAATGCCGAGCGCGCCCGCGCGGCCACGTTGGAAGCCAATAACATCGTCATTCGTCGGTCTTGCTTACATCTGCTGCGGGAAAAGAAACGTCTGGAGAGTGAGTTGGAAATGACAAATTATCGACTGTCTTTAAGCGGTCCAAAGCCTTACGACGCTTGGCCCACAATATAATCTCTATCATGGCCACGATTCCTGACGCTGACATGAGTGGCCAATCCTGTTTTAGGGCACCGTACACCGACCAAGCGATGCCTCCGGTGCATCTGAGTGCAATAGAGCCTATGCGCAACGTCTGTGGTGATTCGGAACACAATTGTGGCAGTGATGCGGACGTCGAGCACACGGCGGCAAAGATGCCTAATGCGTCCATAATAAAATCCAACCCATCAAATGATTTTCTGTATATAGGTTCTTTTAGTCGATAAAAATGTCACGCAGAGCAGGAGCAGGAACGCGCGAAACAGACGCGATGATGGAATCGGACATTGAATCTGGTAAGATGAAGACAGACTCGATGTACGAACTCATGAAATTGCGTGAATTGCAGTCGTTTGTGTCAAAGATATACTGGCTCGTGGTGTTGTGTTTCTTCGCCATTGGCTGCATTCTCGCGCTGGTCCTTTCGGACGGCACGTTCAGCGACGTGTTCATGGCGGAGAACCTGCTGTCGTCGATTGGCATCTCTGCGTACATTCTACTGGTAGCACTGATGGTCATGTGTAACAACCACGGCGAAATGAGAGTCGTCTTACTGTTAACTATACTATTTTTCACGGGTTGTCTGTCTGGGTTTATGCTGGCGCTACACCTTTTGGATATAAATATAACATTACAATCTACAAAGAACTAATCATTTTACATTCTTCATTCCACCATTGTAACCCTTCTTCAAACCCACGTTCCTCAAAAATGCTCTGACCTTGACGCACAATGAACCGTACAGTGGCGCGTCTCGTGGCCTTTTTAGTGGCAGGTCGCTTCACAAATAACACCGCGCCGTCTGGGTACACGCGCGGCACGCCCTCGCGATGATGCTCATCGTCAAAGGCTGTGATGTCGATGAATAACAGGTCCAACCACGTTTTAAACATGGCAATGATATCTTCGTCGCTGTCGGATTTGACTTCGAGCCAGTTTGACGCCACTGGGCGCCAATACTCGATAAGGTCATACACGGCTTCCGGTTTTTGGTCTGTGCGGTATCTGGTGCGACACTTGGTCCACCAATGCGCGTACGACTGTGGGATAGACTTGTCAATAACGACTCGTTTGGCCATGGCTTCTGGCCATTTGGCTCGTACGTACTGCAGCATCTGCGTCTCGTTCGCGTGTGGGAATTGCGTGTCCGAAAGCCATGTGTACATTTCAGGCGAGTCGAACCAGTCTGGATTTGTCTGGACCTTGGCACTCATATGCAAGTTGTGTCGGCCCTTTATAGTGTTTACGGATTCTGTCGAATGCCTATATATGTTAGTGTAGAATATGCAATATGATAATTGTCGCGATTGACCCGGGTCTCCGCAATTTGGGTTGGTCAGTGTATGACACGTCAAAGGAAATGTTCATCAGTTTCGGCCGCTACGACCTCCTGAAAGACCAACCAAAGTCTCAACACACGAAATACCCAGATTTAGTGCGTGACTTTATTGACGCGTCCAAAGACGTATTCGAGCTTGCAGATGCGGTCACTATCGAGATTCAAATGACGGCCAAGTTCAAGGTCATACAAACGGCGTTTCAGTGCTTTTTTTGGGACAAGGCCCACTTAATATCCCCACGTTCCGTGCGGTGTCATTTTGACATTTCTATGGGCAACTATGCCAAAAATAAAAAAGCTTCCGTTACGAAAATCGCAGAACTTGACATTCCTCAGAAGAACAAGTTGTGGTTCGAACGCTTTGAGAAATCGAAGCGTGACGACGTCGCAGACGCGATTCTAATTGCCCTGTACTACGCGCAAAAGGGTTACAAAAAAAGGAAAAGACGCTGAACACACAACAGTATTTATAGTCCAAAGACTTTATGTACAATGTTGCAACACGTAATTGCTCTGTTTTGTTTCTTCTGGTTCATCCGCGTCTGGGTGTGTGTGTTCGGAGCACCCGTCCGCCTCTGTGGACGTGTCGTAATGTTTATGTTTCAAGCGGTGAAGACATTGTATACAAAAGTTGCCGATGTATCCAAATATGCGCGCATACAGAGATAACAGGCCGCCGAGGAGACCGAGTGCCTCGAAGAGTGATTTACGCGCCTCGAAAATATGAAAACCGTACAACACAATTACACCCACACATAGAGACCCTCCTATCTGTTGTATGCGCGTGAACACTATTTGAAAACGACGGCGCAATTCTGGGTCCGCGTCGTCCAAATCTTCGAGATCTTCATACGTCAACTTACGTCGGTGCATTCGGCGTGCTACCCACGGGTACTCGTTGAATATGAGATAAGCCACGACGACGCCCGCCGGCACCATGTACAACTCATTTTGTAACTCGGGCACCGCGAGCCCTGACAACAGTATTAGTATAGCTAACTTTATCCACATGTAGTTATGTCGACCCTACATAAATACGTCGACAAATAGACCAAATTCGAGCGTTTGTTTAAATTAAAATAATTGTGTTTAAAATTAAAATATTTTGTGTTTGTTGCAACACGAATTCCACACTAGCAGTATGTCATGCTCACGCACACAACCCATTTACCTCACTATGGACACGTTTACGACCGTTTGTACGCCCCACGTGATAGAACAGGCTCTTACGCGCACTCTAAAGCCAGTTGTAGAGTTCCTGGACGCGGCGTCTGTCAATTTGACGGAAATATACCAGCAGTGTTCACCGAACACGTGTCATTACATACCTGTCAGTGGGTTTTTTCTGTATGTGAGGCGCAAGCACAACGCCCGTCGGGGACGAAGCGAATTGGAGCTTATTTCATTGACGCCGAACCGTCGCAAACACACCAGAAACCGGGACTACGCTCAAGAAGTCGTCGGCCTTGTTCCAAAGGGCGAAAGCGCGTTCCCTTCGTGGTTCGCGGAAGCGTAAGTGAGGATATGTAAGTGAGGGGGGATATAAATACAACGCCTGTTCATTCATATGCGTGAGATTTTATTTTACATTTCTACTGCTGTGTTTATGATTGGTTTTATGCTCCTATTGGTTTTTAAAGTTGTTTATGGTGACCTACGCGCGCTCATGTACATTGTGTCTATCTATTTGATGGTGTCGGGTGCTGCGATGGCGGCGCTTGTGTCCTGTTTTGAACCAAGACGGGACTCTGAGAATCACGAGACACAGCAGTTAGTGTCTCGCGAAAGTGAACAACATGACGCGATTTCTGTGCGTTCGTCGTCTCCCATTGACGAAGCCATCGCGTGAGCCATTTGTCCGTGTGTTCACGCAGCGACATTTTTGGGTCCGGCTTGTAACGCACAATGCGCTTCCATCGCGTCGTAAACGAATCAAACTTTTTCATTTTCATCTCCGCTTCAGTCAGGAGGACCGCGGCGCTCCGTAAAGCGTCGTCGTCTTGAGAATCTGCCTGCTTCAAAGCCGCCAATGCTTCATCGCGCACCGATGTCAATTGCTCTACGTTTTCGTCAAAGTCGTCCAACCAGGACAAGACATAATTGCGCACATCCTCGAAATCAACTTGCTCGCCTGTCCACGGATTGTCGGGCACTGTCTCGTCGTGCTGCGTCACCTCAGATATCTGCATCAACAAGGCAATGTATTGTACCTGTTGCTTAGTGGCGGCGGCAACCTCGTGGGCCACAGTCGATAATGCTAACCAATGTTGTACGAGCGGGTGCTCACGTTTTGGGCGTTTTTCGGAAAGCGACGTCTTTTTACCGAGTCGTCTCCTCTTCGGTGGCATGTGCGCAAGTCGTGGGCTCCTAAATAGACGATTCCTGACTTACGCCGCGGAGAAGTCGAAGACTCGCGATGGGAATCAAGTCGAAACAATGACATAATAGCATCAGCTTCCACAGATTTGTAAAATTATTTGCCGTTACACCAAACATATTTGTCAACAGGGACCCCCACTCGGTGGCTACGACACCACCAATATTTGTAATGGACATCAGCAGCGCGTACAAAGAACCCTCCACCCCAGGCGGGCATAAACGCGCCCCCAACACGACCATCGGCATAGTGATGAATTGACCCACGAGCGCAATCGTTACACGTTCGATGAACGCGAACACGTAATCAGGTATGCCCATCTGTCGGTTGACGTGCAACACCAGCAACAACATAGTGTTTTCAAGTACGAAAGAAAGCAAGAGGGCCGCGCCAAATATTTTGGGAAACGACACGTTGCGCAACCAGCGCTTGTATATCATTATGCCCACGATGGACACGACATGTCCCATGACGTCCAACATGCCGAACTCGCTCGGTGTGAACCCAAGCTCGCGTTCGTAGAAAAAAGTTAAAGCGCCTCCGTATCCAGGAGTCACACATATTAAAAATAGAAACAGGGCCGGCTTAAAGATACCCGGTTGGCGGATGGCGTTCACGAGGGTCGAGCCTGTTTTGCGCCAATCTGTAGGCGTAAAAGTCGTGTCTTCTTCAATAAAGCATGCTAGAATGGCCACTGCAACTGGTATCATCGAATTGAGCAGGAATACAGGCGCATATCCCAGCTGTTCGTACGCTACGGCGCCAGAGGCCGATGCGAAGAGCCCGCCCACGAAACGCAGACCCCAGGACCAAGATTGTATGGTCCCGCGGTTTTCTTCGCTCTCTTTTTTCGCAGCAGTGACCAAGAGCGAATCTGCCATGACGTCGGCAAAACACATACCCGCGGACGACATCGTCATGACAAACGTTAGCACGAATTCATCGTGCGGGCAAAAGGGCAAAATTAACCACATAACACAGGCTAAATACGCCCCCAAAATCATGTACGACTTTCGCCGATATCCGAAAATCGGCTTCGAATCGGATATGAACCCGAAAATAGGTTTCATGCACCAAGGGACGCTAATGACACCGAAAATAGCAGCCATCTGTGCAGGAGTCACCTGGACCGTTTCCATAAGCCAATAGCGTACTGCCACAGACGGAAAAGCAAAGTTGAAGCCCAACAAGAAATAAAATAACAGTAAAGGTACCATATCAAAAGTATATAAAAATATACAAATACTTATTTTTTAGGTTCTAGTGCGGATTTTGTCCACGCGCGCTGTTTCGTGTCTACGTGCTCGTAGTATATGGTGCCACTCTTTTCACACTCGACCTTGATGACCTTCACGGCGGGCGCTGGTACTTCACTTGGAGCATGTTGACGGTACGACATTATCATTGAAACACGCGCGCTTTTATACGGGAGTATTTATATGCGAACTATAGGGACATCATGTTCCGGGCATTCAGTCAGGCGAAACACATGTCTTTCATTCGCCGCAATATTTTAGCACGAGAAGTGTTCCCTAAATGCAGCAGACAACCATGCGGCTGTATAGACACGCTAAGACGTCTTCGAATGGAACCCAGCAATAGTCAAGAATACGAAAACTTCAAAAAAAGCTACCGAGAGTGTTTCGAAACGTGCGGTAGGTGGACTCCACCGGGTTAAGGTAATTTACCCGGTCCCGCCATGCTCTTTATGACATCGTCGCGTTCTCTAAGAAATTCAAATATGATACTGATATTGGTGAACTCTTCGCGCGTTTCGCGCCCCACCCACTGTGTATACACAGCTCCACCGCCCAAAGAACGAACAGAGTCCTCCAGTACACGAATAACAGTTTCATAAATTGCGCGCAGCATCTTCACGTCATCCAACGTACCCGCTTGGATACCCGCGGCGGCATGGTACGCCAGCAAATTCGCGTGGTAAGGCTTCAAATGTTCCCAAATCTGAAAACCATCATTCGATTTCTTAAACATAAAATTCATCAAATTTGTAAAAGTCTGTACCTTCCGGTATAAGTCTACATCTTCTAACGCGCTCAAAACCTTTTTAGGTGTATCGTCCGTGCAAAAGTCGAGTTTACGTTCGTCACCAGTGGCCCACTTCGGGACATGGGCTCTCTTACGCGCTGGCGCAGACACAGAGCCCGCGTCCATTTCGTCCAGCAATTCTTGTGCCCAATCTGAATCACTGTCAGACATATGGTGACACACTCTCTACCTAAATAGTTGACTTTTCTAAAGCTCCTGAATTACCAGCGAGTTGTCCCAATCGCCAAACGGTGACCCCACCACATGCACCGTGCCGACGTGGCCAAAGTGCTTAATTTTAGAGGACTGGGACGTACCAGGTTGAGGCTTGTTGATGTAAGACCATTGTGCCACTGTCCGCCATGGAAGTTTACATTCAGGTTCAAATTTCTGGACTTCGATAAACTGTTCACGGCGCATCCACGTCTTCCAAGTCACAGAGTACTTGTCACCGCCACAATCGACGGTCTGTGTGAATGCATGTGTCCAGTACGCACTGTCGGGTTGGATGCGCGTGTCTACAACGTGTTTTTCGCCACACCACTCAAAAGTGCACTGTTGGTTGTCCAAGTCGAAGCTGACGTTCATGATTTAATTTAAATTAAATGTACGTCAGACACATAAAAAATAAAAACGGTATAGCAAGCAAGATTTAATTTAAATTAAATTAAATTTACGCCAGACACATAAAAAATAAAAACGGTATAGCAAGCAAGATTTAATTTAAATTAAATTAAATTTACGCCAGACACATAAAAAAAAATATTGCAAACAAGATTTAATTTAATTTAAATTAAATTTACGTCAAACACCTAAAAAAAAAAATATTGTTTGCAATATTTAATTTAATTTAAATTAAATTTACGTCAGACAGATAAAAATAATAATCAATCTAAACAACACACTATATAAATGTCGATACTTCAATCACAATATGTTTCACACTTTATTTTACATTGTACTCATCATGGGACCGAACGTTCTCATTACGTACGTTGAAGCATTCCGCTCCTTGCTCGCAGCCCAACTATGGGGCGGACTTCCACGCACAACATGGTACAAAAATCCATGGATTGTATCCATGATACTTACAGTAGTGTCCTACCTCTACATGACCGGTATGTGGGTCTTTGACTTATATGAAGCGCCCATTTATAATCAAATCGGTCTTCAGAAGTATGTCGCACTGTCTTACGTTTCCTTTATGACGGGAGCTATCCTGTGGGCGCCTTACACTCTCGTCGCACTTCACCGTCGTCAAAAAATGCTCACGGTCGCACTCGCGTTATGGCTCACTGCACTCGGGTCTGTTGGCATGTTCATTCTTGCGTGTGGGCTAAAAGAACAACCGTGGATGGTCGTCGCGTCGACAATATGCATGTTGCATCACGTTGGGTTCGATGCCATATACTGGTGGGTCACTTTTGTTCCTTCGAAAAAAATAACACCAACTACTGAAAATATAAACAAATTAATATATTGAGTTTCGTTTTTTACGGTATCCACTTTAACGGTTTTAGTTCTGCTTGCTCTTCCTCTTCCTCTTGAGATAATGCATGGTACTGACTTTTGGCAGGTTGGTTATTGGCAGGTTTTTTTGGCCGAGGACACATAATAAACGCAAGTAAAATTGCGAGCAACGCGCCCAGTGACACGGCCACAATCATTGCCGGTATTTCCAGGTTTGAACCCGACGTGTTCACCGTGACAGGTCTATCAGGGTCTACAATCAACGGACAATGCACTTCAAAACGTGCGTTCTTTTCTCCACAGTGCACCGAGCATTGGAAATAGCGTGTCTGGCCGCGGTACTGGCCTCCGAGATTGTGAAATGTCTTTTTATATCCAGTTGTTTCGCGTTCGTCCCAAGTTAGCCATGTTTTGGTGACATTTGAATCACATTCTGCTGATTCTGTCTCTACCAAATTGTGCGTACCTTCCCACAGTACAGTCACCGAATCTTCCGAACACGCTTCAATTTTTGGCACGCCTGGACCGAACGTGACATCGGGGTCGGGTTCTGGCGTATCTGGCGAAGGCGCTGGCGTATCTGGCGAGGGCGCTGGCACTTCTGGGTCAGACGTATCTGGCGAAGGCGCTGGCGTATCCGGAGAAGGCGCTGGCGTATCTGGTGAAGGCGCTGGCGTATCCGGAGAAGGCGCTGGCACTTCTGGGTCAGACGTATCTGGCGAAGGCGCTGGCATATCTGGCGAAGGCGCTGGCGTATCTGGCGAAGGCGCTGGCATATCTGG
>JGI20158J14315_10001239_pt1 | contig 18866 bp, 17 predicted proteins | sample COG_08_FD_14315 | JGI IMG/M metagenome (IMG submission 14315)
GATTCCATTCGTATCTCCAATCACGCAGCATTCCTTTTGAGGGTATCTTCGCTACGGGCTTTAATTACAAAGCATTTAAACACATTAAGAGACATTCTTAGAGCAACTGAACGACTTGCTGATGAACGTGGTGAGTCACCTGATGTCAGTGGTAGTGGTAGGCGTAATGCTCATCTACTCGCTGTTGCTCCTAATGCTTCTTCTAGCATCATATGTGGTGGTACGTCTCCTTCGATTGAGCCATACAGGGCTAACGTTTATACGCACAAAACTCTCTCAGGTTCTTTCCAAGTTAAAAACAAATACCTAGAAGAAATACTTCAAGATAAAGGATTAAAGAAAGATGAGTTGACTGCATTGTGGAAAGACATTGCAGGTAACGAGGGTTCAGTACAACATCTTGATGTTCTTACAGATGATGAGAAAGAAATATTTAAGACTGCTAATGAGATAGATCAGATATGGATTATTGAACATGCTGCTAAACGTCAAGAGTTTATTTGTCAAGCACAGTCAGTTAATCTTTTCTTTACTATACCTACAGCTACCGAACCACAGGAAGTACATGATGAGTATATGCAGTATGTCAATGATGTTCATTGGTATGGTATGAACAAACTTAAATCTTTATATTACTTTAGAACTAATGCTGCTCGTAATGCAGAGAACGTAAACACTAAAGTACAACGTATTAAATTAGACGATGCTGAATGTATCGCATGTGAGGGATAATATGAATTGTTGGCATTGTGGAACAGAGTTAATCTGGGGTGGAGATCACGACATAGAAGACGAGAACGATGAATACATTATGGAAACTAATTTAAGTTGTCCTAAATGTAACTCGGCTGTAATAATTTATTTACCAAAGGATTAATATGAAACAATCAGAATTTGATACTGTGTTTAGTCAGAAGTTTTCTGGCTTTACTAGTAGGATGTGGTTAGATTATTGTGATGAAAATAATAATCCATTCGCACAAACAAAAGATTACGCAGGATACGTAATTGAAAATTTTAAATATTTAGTTAAGAGATTTAACAAGGAGAACAGATGAGTTTATTAGACACAAGAGATTATTACAAACCTTTTGACAACCCGTGGATGTTTGATTACTACGTGTTACAGAATCAAATGCATTGGATGCCGGAGTCAGTACCTTTACACACCGATGTAAAAGACTGGCAAGAATTAGATTCAAAAGAAAAGAATTTACTTACACAAATCTTTAGATTGTTTACTCAATCTGATGTAGATGTTGGTGCAGGATATGTTGATAGATACATGCGTATCTTTAGAAAGCCGGAAGCTAGAATGATGATGGGTTCGTTTGCAAACATGGAGTCTATCCATCAACATGCATACAGTTTACTGCTTGATACAGTTGGTATGCCTGAGATAGAGTACAAAGCTTTTGCAGAGTACGAAGAGATGGCAGATAAACATGAGTATGTTCGTAAGCTTAAGACAACTAAGTCGGATAAAAAAAGCATTGCAAAAACTTTAGCAGTCTATTCAGCTTTTACAGAAGGACTACAGTTGTTTAGTAGCTTTGCAATCTTGTTAAACTTTCCACGCTTTGGACGTATGAAAGGTATGGGACAGATAGTTACGTACTCTATACGTGATGAGTCTATGCACGTTGAAGCTATGACTAAATTGTTTCGAGAGTTTATCCAAGAAAACTTAGATATATGGACAGATGATTTTAAAGCAGAACTCTATGATATATGTAGAACAATGGTAGTGCTAGAAGATAAGTTCTTAGACCTAGTGTTTGATATGGGAGACCTTGAAGGTCTTACCAAGAAAGATATGTATGCTTACAATAGATACATAGCTGATAGAAGATTACTTCAGTTAGGATTAAAAACAAACTATGACCAGAGAGAGAATCCTCTTGGTTGGTTGGATGAAGTGATGGGTGTTGAACATCAAAACTTCTTTGAAGGTCGTGCTACTTCTTATATGAAAGCAGGACTACGTGGTAGACAAGATAAGATAACCTTTGCAAACTTGGAGAGTGATAATGGTTAATAAGAACGAAGCAAACTTAGTAAGTTTTAAAGTGCTTCTTACACGCAAGAATGAAATAGTTACAGAGTTTAGTATGTTGCCGGAGGATATGGTCGATGAGATATTCCCTCTTGATGAGAGAGACTTAATCAAAACAATCCTCCGCAACGGTAAGAATAAACTGGGAGACTTACATAATTATTTTCAAAGAGAGTTAAACGTTTTGAAATAACTATCCTGCTAAAGGATTCTTATTCTCTTCTTTAAATATTTTGATATCAGTCTTAACACTTTCGATATCAGCTTTCATACCTGACATATCAGACCTGATAGACTCGAGGTTATTAATTTTAAGTAAGATAGTTTCATCAATAGTTTTATTAATATATTCTACTGATGTTTCTAACGCTTCAATCCTATTGATAACCTCATCCACTCCTTGCTCAGTTTCTTTAGCTTGTTGAGCTTTTGATTCTAAGTTTTCTATTCTATTCACATAGGTCGCACCTGTGTATCCAAACCCTGCAAGAGTTCCAATGATACCCATCAATGCAATAAACTGTGTTGTTTTATTTTGTAACCAATCCATAATATTCTCCTATAATTTTGGTTGTAGTTCTCTCATCTCAATCAGTGTTTCTAAACTCTGACCTGCCATTTGATAAAAGCCTTCGATGTTATCTGACAACATATTGTTGGCATAGATATCTGTTGACTCATACCATGTATCTTGGTCGGGCAATGTCACTAACCTATAGTTATTAAAGTTAGGAACAAAACCCATGTAAGCTATGATAGTATTCTCTGAGCCATACTCACCCGTCTCTTCTTGTTTAGCTTCAACATCATCTTGAGCAGCTTGTAAGTTTTGGGCTATGACATTGGCTACAGTTTGTTCTGTCTCTGTAGCTGATGCATCTGTAGAAACTGACACATCTATTTGACTTTGTAAAGTTTGAGTAGGTGTTACACTGACTGCGACACTCGTTGTCTCAACTGTCTCAGCTTCAACGCTTACAGAGCTTGTAGAGTTACTCACACTAAAGCTTGTACTCATGTCTAAGACTTGGTTGTTCTGTGCAGTAGATGATGCAAACTGTGCTGACATACTAGGTGAGTTACTTGTACTCATACCACCACCAGAACTAGACGATGATACGCTAGAAGCTCCTGTCGTGCCACCTGTAGCGTGTATAGAATTACCTGATGTAGTTCCACTAACACTAGCTTGAGCTGTGCTTAGAGTAGAGGAGATAACGTTCAGTGCCATTTCTCTACTTATTGAACTCTTACCTTCTGGTAGTATAGCACCAACAACTATCTCTTCTTCTTGTAGTTCTTCTACTCTTTCTTCTTCTACTTCAGCTATACGTTCTTCTTCCATCTCCTCACGCATCTCTGCTATCTCTTCAAAGACTTCTTCTACAGCTTCTTCTTCAAAGACCTCTTCAATAAATTCTTCCTCCGGCTCTTCTGCATACGCAAGTTCTTCTTCCATTCTTGTCTCTTCCTCAAACCATTCCTCCAGTTCTTCAATAGTTTCCAATTCAATAAACGTGTTTGGTTCTGCATAATCTTCTACAAGAAATGTTTCTTGAAAGATAAACTCATCAATCAACAACTCTTCTACCGGCATAAATATTTCTTCTTCTTGCATAGGTAAGTCTTGCATAACTTCAAAAGGTTCGTAGTATTCTTCACGAGTAAACATCTGTTCAAAGATTATTTCTTCTTCGTATACATACTCAGGCTCTTCAAAAAAGTCATACTCAAGTTCAAACACATACTCTTCAAAGATTTCTGGCTCTTCAAAAGTGTCATACATGTCATACTCTTCTTGATAACCATAGTCAATCTCTTCTTCAAAGTAAGCCACTGAATCTTCTTGTCTATAGCCTTGACAGAATGGTCCATACTGTGGGTCTAGATTACACTGAAGATCGTCATAGGCATCCCAATAGTAAGGACATGACTCAGAGTATAACTGGTCTATGTTGCACTGTTGAGTTTGATAAGCTGCTGCATAACCCGAACAGCTTGAATTGTTTAGAGGATTACTACAATCAATACTATTATTATTACTATATAAAGAACCACCATTTTCTAAGTTTTGATTTTTATCAGAGTTATTCCAGTCATAGTTATAACAAGATGAGGTATTGGTAGAGCCTGTATTACATTCATCGTGGTAGTAATAGGTGTATATCTCATCAGACTTACCTTGCTCACCAATTAAAACATCGTGCTGAATAATATCTAATTCACCATACCTATACTCAAAAGTATCGTTAGTCCATAGTATAACTTCAAAGCTGTTCTCAGATGCACGACTGTACTCTTTCATGTCATACCAGCCAAAGACTGCCTTATCACTAAAGTTTTTGGCTAACATTTGAGAGTTGTTAGCTCTAATGAGGTCAGTCCAAAATGGAAACAGTGTATAGTTGTATTGTGGTAGTGGGTCAGGTGTATAGTCTCCACAGTAATCATTATAGTTTACGTTACCTGTACCCAAACCAAAGTGAAGACACCCATTCGTAGCCATACGAGCAGATGTAAAAGATTCTCCATAGAAATCAAACGTAAAGTCTAAATTAAATGCAGACGAAAGCTGGTCGTCTCCAGAGTTTAGATTGGTTGTACCTGATTGATTAGTGAGGTCTATTAAAGACTGATTGCCTTCGTATATGTATTGACCAAAGACATTAAGACTTAAAAGACACGCTACTGCGTAGCATAAAATTCTTTTCTGCATTGCCTTTTAGTTTTAGTTTTAGTTGTATAAATAACTTTGACTGCCCCAACAACATCTTTGTTTATCTTGTCTCTGTTAGGATTTCTGTCGTGTGTGCATTGCTGTATAAAAAGTTTTTCTTGTTCTTTAGCATCAGGTCTTTTAGATTTGTTTTCTGCCCAAGCTTTAGTTGCTTCTTTACCTATCTGACCTTGATAAGGGCAAGGAGTACCAGCCATTTCCATAGCCTTAAATACTCTTGGGTCTTGACAAAGTATAGATACTGAAGCCACTTTCATACCGGTATCATACAGATACTTGGAAAGTTTTAAGCGTTCACAGTTCTCGTCAGTCACAGTAGCTCCTGTAGAGAACCCAAATACTTGCCCTTGAAAGGCACCAGAACGACCTACAGTACAGAGGTCTTGAGAGTAAGACATAATACTAGGTGCTATAGCAGAAGCAGGAGGTGCTTTGCTTTTTACGTTCTGATTAATAGTCTGAGTAGAGTTAGACTCGTTAATATTTCTATTAGTATTATCAGACTTTGTATTGTTATTATTGGTATTAGTATTGTCAGTAGTAACATTAGAGTCTGATGTAGATTGATTAACGTTAGTATTGTTATTAGTATTTGTATTGTTACTAGTAGAATTACTGTTGTTATTTACGTTCTGATTTACTGTAGAGTTTACAGTAGAGTTAGATGTAGACGTAGATGTGTTGACGTTGTTATTAGTATTGGTATTATTGCTTGTAGATGTGGAAGTATTAACGTTGTTATTTGTGTTAGTTGAGGTATTAACATTGTTATTATTGTTAGTCGAGGTATTAGTATTAGTATTTACATTAGTATTATTATTAGTATTACTATTGGTATTAGTGTTGGTGTTGGTATTATTATTAGTATTGTTATTGGTGTTGGTATTTGTAGTAACCGTAGTATTAATAGTAGTTAAACCATTGTCTTCACAATACTGTGTACCCGAAGTACAGTCGCCTGTTGGGTCTGAACTTACAGCAAATGACATTGTTAATAAACCTAATATAAATAATGGTCCAAAAAATCCTCTATTTAAATCACCTCTTGACACTTTATCTCCTATTTAGTTTTTGATGTTGATGTGTATAATCCAAACCATGCAGCACCTGCTCCCACTACTACTGATATGAACCCTGATTGTTCCATTGTTGGGTCACTAATTTCCATAAACCAAAACGTGGTATAGTATAATAAGAACATATACACACTTAAAAAAGCTCTAGGTATTATTCTCCAACTATCCACAGCTTGTGCTACAAATATTAATTTTTGATAAGGGTTATCGTTCTTGATATCCTCTAACTCTCTTATCCTATCTTTAAGTGCTGACTTTTCTTGCAGCAACTCCATAAACTTATTAAGGTCTATCTCGACCTCATTCCTATCCATGTCGCCACTAAAGCCACCCATATTATTCTGTTGCATAATGCCCTCTTATTTTTTAACTAGGCTGCCACCAAAGTACATACCTATGATTGCTGATACAAGGTTTGTATCTAATTGTGTTATTACCAAGCCTTGAAATGTTATCCATTCAAATACTTCTCTACCATCTGAAAAGAATAAAAAGCCCGGTTGAAATAGTGTATATCCTACTGTTACATCTACACTCGGATAATATACTGCTACCAGTTTAGGTAGTATAACAATTGCAAAGATAGAGGATAACGCAATGATACGTCTTGTCCATTGGAATCCTTTATCTTGTACGTTACGTGCAGACTCTACAGCTTTAAGCTGAAACTCTCCTCGTGTAATAAGCATCTTCTGCTCATCTTGTTTAGCCTTCATACGCTGAGACCACAGACTTAACACACTACTCAATAGAGTAGAGCCAAGCATAGTTATAATTTCAAATGGGAACATCATACACCTCTTCTAATAGTTCTTCGTAAAGCCTTCTAAAGTTTTCTAACTCCATAAAACTTAGCCCCTGTCCAATCTGGTGCATTCTATAAATGTTATAGGCTATGCCTAATTGTTTCTCTGTGTAAAGTAGCATATTATTCCGGGCTGTTCCAAAGTTTATTAGTTCTATCAATTGTTGCTTGATTATATTCAGGAACCTTTGAAGCTAATGTATGGTGCTGATATAAGTAGACATTCTTACCAGCTTGTTCATCACCTAAAAAGTAAGGAACTAAATGTTTGTCACTTCCTTTTTTTTCAAATATATCTCCATAAAATAATAACTGTTGAGCTTCATCATTTAATTTACTTGTATCTTTACTCTCTCGTATACCATCAAATATATTTTTATCTTTAGGGTCGAGTCTTCTCAATGTTCTATTAATTGCTGGTTCTACACTATCTCTTAAAAATTGATATTTACCTGTAGCAGAACTTCCCAATAAATTAGAACCTAAAAGTGCATTTCTGTTATTACTTTCAATCTTTCTTACGTTGGCTGCTAATCTTTGTGCAGAGTCTTTAAATTGTTCAAAAGATACATCTGACATTTCAGGATATTGTGTTTTAAATCTATCATAGTGTTTGGCAAGAAAATTATTTACTCGTTGTGTATCTTCAGGACTAGGTTCTTGTCTTTCTGTTTTTAATTTATTCACCGTATTAGCAGCAACTTCAGATGCTTTTTCAAGAGTATCTTTTATTGTTCCAAAAATAGTACCTTGGTTTAAACCTAATCTATCCGTTTGTTCTTCAGATGAAACATTACCACTTCGAGCTTCATCATCTACTTTTTTTAGTAGTGCTGCTGCAGCCGGTATAGCGATACCGTATTTTTTTGATATCTCAATAATCCGTGCATCAAATATAACATAGTTTTTATTTTTCTTACCCTTTGTTTTTCTAGTGAAACCATCATTATATTTAATTCCCATAACACCAGATTTTTCTAAAATATCTTCTACATATTTTTTATCTGAAGTATTACCTTTATTTAATAGTTTATTAATACTACTAATAAAATCTTCTCCAGTTAAATCTCCCATTGTTACCCAAGCATCTGACACTAATTGTTCTCTATCTATGTCAATAGAATCTTTAGTCCAGCTAGGATATCTACTATATAAATCAATAAACTCGGTAAGCTGTCTATTATCTAAACGTTCTACCGCAGTTTCAGCAGCACTAATAACTCCTCCTGATTGATTACTCATTTTTGCATCCCAATCTAATAGATGTTTATTTGTTGTTTTTAAATTTACTTTGTAAAGATTTCCAACATCATCTGGTAAAGGTGTAGTTTTAAATGTTTCTAACTCTTTATCTTTGTCTATAGCTTTTAAAAGGAAGGCTTGTCTTTCTTTATTGTTTCCAGCTTTTTTAGCTTTTTCTGCTTGATCTAATAAGTCTTGGTATTCTTCATTTAATTTTTTAATACCTTGACTTTTACTAATATTTTTTTTGTATCCTTTTGCAATCTCTTCAGTAGTTGTAAAGTATAGTCCTTTACCAAATGCCATAGCACCTTCACCAGACATTAAAAATTCTGTAGAAAACTTATCAAAATCACTAGGTGTTCCGTGCATTGCTTCAATACCTTTAAAGCTTTCATCTTCTAATATTTTTTTCTGGCTATATGGCAAAGGTAATATGTCAAGTTCTGTCGCTGAATAACGTGGTTTTGGTTTACTAATGTTTTCAACAATCTCTTTACCAACAAGTTTACCTAATCCTCCAAATGCAAACCCCAGCCTATCCATTTGTTCTTGGTAAGGTTCACCAGTGTATGGATTAATTCTATCTGCTGGGTTTTCTTTTGTGTAAGGTACTTTGTTTTCTCCTTCAACTATACCACCTGTAACATAATTACTTCTATAAAAGTCAGTATAGTTACGAGTATATTTTCTATCTTTAGGTCTATCTTTTATACCTAGAGCATAGGCTGCTTCTTTGTCTATTTCTTTTGCAAATATATTTAAATCATCGTAAGGATTAGCACCAATATATTTATTCATAAGACCTTTAGTTCCTATGAATGGAGTTTTACCTGCTGCTGTTTCAACTAATCCTTTTCTTCCTAGAAGTAAACCAAGAGTATCAGTTACTGTTGGTCCTCCTAAACTTAAGACTGAAACTGCAGGATTTTTTGTATATTGAATAGAGTTTTTAAAACGTAACCCATATTCAAGTGGACCAAACAGTCCAACCCTTTGAAAAGCTTTTATAAAGTCTTCATCTTCAAAACCTTCTTCTACTATTCGATCTCTGTTATCTTCATTAGACCTCCAGTAGTTTGTGCCTAATGCTAAACTTGTAGCCATTAAACCAAAAGCTCCTAGCTTTGCCCCATTAACGGTAGGATTATTAACTGCTGATCGAATATAATTTTTTAAGACTGTATTACTAAACACGGTTGGGTATCTTAAAAACTGTGTTAAAATATCTACTTTTGGATTTGTCATAAAGATAGGTATTCTTGCTCTATCTCTACCTACAGGCATGATAACTTCATTTACAAATCTACCTGCTCCTTGAAGAACTGACTTATAAAAATCATCTTCGTATTTAAGCTGACCTGTTAGAACACCATCTTTTCTTTCGGCTCCAAACCCTGTCTTAGCTCCACTATTTAACCATCTAAGTCCATCGTCTATGTCTATTCCTAGATCAAACACTTCACTTTTTAATAGTTGAATATTACGTACTTCTTTTCTACTTAACTCTTTGGTTGCTGTCTCATTAAATATATCAACACCTTCTTTAGAAAGTTTATTTAATTTTTCTAAGTTTTCTTTTATTAAGTTTTTTGCAATATTAAACGAAGCTAACTGTACAGATTTTGTCCAAGGAGTAAGTAAGTTAAGTCTAAAGAATCCTCGTGCTTGTTTTTTTAACCATTCATTTTGTAGTCCTTCACCGGTTAAACGATTGGTAGATTCTGCTAACGATTCATCCATTGCCATAAATACTTGATTCATTTCTTTTTGTATTTGTGAATCTGGCATATCATATTTCTTTCTTAACAGAATAGGAATATCTTGTACAAAAATTTTATGTCCTTCTTTTACTCCACTTAACGCATCTTGAACTGGTTTAGTAACAGAACCACTAGTTTTTGTTAATGGAATCATTGCTTCTGTTAATGATGATACTGTAGCTAACGGTAGATATGCTAATGAGTTAGCAAGTTTCATTGTATCATATGCACCTTGTATTCTTTGGCTATCAAAATAATTTACTTGTCCAGTTATAGATTCATATAACTTAGTAATTCTTTTTCTATCTCCTCTAGATAATCCTCTTCCTCCTCTAGCTTCTCTTAGCTCTCTATCCATTGGGTCTAACCATCTAGCAGCAAATTGATTTGCATTAGATTTTGTGCTAAATCCCGGCAGTAAAAAACTTTTCTTATGCTGTATAGCATTAGCAGCATTCATGTAGTAAGTTACCACAGTGTTTAAATCATTGGTTAAAAACTTTTCAAAAGCGTTATCGTTTAAATCTTGAAATGCTCTTGACTGTGTTAATAAAATAGAATGTGAAGAAAACAACTCGTTGTTCTTATTAAGCATATCATTAATAAGATCAGAAGCATCAGCTTTATCTTTAACAACGTTTTCACTAATTAATAAATCTGCAAATGTTTCTCTGTTTTCTTCAATTGCTTTTCTGTCCCAGCTTCTTGTAAAATAATTTGGAAGTTTTCTTTCTTCTTTTATAAGACCTGCTTCAATAGCATCATCAAATATTTTATTAAAAAACCCTCTTAAGTCTTTTGCAACTTGTTGAACATCTTCGCTGTAACCTTCAGGTTTATCTCCTCTTAAAATTCTAATAACACCTAATTCGTCTGCTTCTTTAAATGCACCAGCTTTACGTAGTGGGGCAGTAGCTTCATCAAATACGCTATGATATTCACCTCTAAGATTTTCTAGTAGTTCACCGTGTCCTAATGCTACACGTTCTCGTGTTAGTCCACCAAAGCCACGACTAAAATCTTCTCGCATTAAATTACCAAGCTCTCTGGTAATAGGAGAAAATTTTGCCTTTGTATCTAGTATAGATGTAGCTGAACCAATTGTATTTGCTTTTAAAATGTCTCCAGCTTCTAAAGTTTTTGAAACTTTATCTTGAAAACTTCCCGACTCAAGTGTTAAATAACCATCTTCTGAATAAAGCCTATTCATTTTACTATAGAAAAGATTACCTTTTTGTAAAGCTCCACCAAGTAATCCACCTGTTAAAGTTCCTAACGCAGCAGTACCAGCTAACTCTGGTGTAGAATATAGTTTTCTGATACCAGTATTTAGTTCAGTTGTTTGTCTAAAGTGATTGTCTAGTCCTGTCCATGCTCCTACTTCTGCACCTGTGACTAGGGCTGCTTTCTTGACAGCTTCTTTCCCTTCTTTTTTAAGTTGACCTGCTATAATACTTTTAGGAATGGTAGGACCTACAAAGTTTTTAGCTACTTGTAACCCTGCTGTTGCGACTCCTTGTCTTGCAGCTAACGATGCTCCGCCTGTTACAGGAGTAAGTAATGCTGCTGTTATAGCAGTGGGGTCGGTGGTAATATCAATAGCTGCATCTTTAACCAATCCAAAGAATTGTTTCATGCTTCCTAAATCAGCATTATCAAATTCTTTTCTTAGATAATTATAATCTTGTTTTTGTTGATCTGTAAAGTTAGCACTTTGTGCAGCCCGTCTCATACCAGAGTATAAATTAAAATCAGAGTCTCTTAAATATTCAAACACATCATCAGAGTTTTCACCCACAGATTGTAAAAACCTTTCAGAGACTTCTAAAAATTGTTCATCTTTTTCTAGCTCGTCTAAAGTTTTTTTACGTCCAGCATAGCCTGAACCAATTGTCAAATTATTTTTAAGAGTGGGAAGACTTCCTTTAAGAATGCCTACACCTGTTAAAGAAGTTAATGCCATTAACTATCCTTGAGTATTATATTTTGAACCACGTCTTAATCCTCTAGTATTTACAACACCTCTTGGATTTTCAATTCTATATCTATCCCACCATGTTTCGGGAATAACTTCAAAGTCTTCTCTTTTTGCCATTTGAATTGGTCCAGAGTATTCTCTTTTATCAAGTTCATTTTCAATTCTATTTCTTAATTGCACACGAACTTTAGGTGTTGCAAATATGTCACTTATTCCCGGTAAAGGAGTTAAGCCTGATGTTTTTCTGCTATCTAAAGAAATATCAGAAGGTAATCCTAGTCTTTCAGGCAACGAACTTGAACGACCTACACCTCTAGGCATAGTATTTAATCTCAAGGTTAAAAGTTGACCATCAGATAAACTTTCTAAGTCCATCTGAGCTACAAGTTTATTAGCATTTTTTAAATAATAACCACCCTCTAAAGGAACAGGATTAAAATCTACATCACTAATAGAAGGTTCTAGAGTTGTAAGATTTGCACCACTATAAATATCACCAGATGTAATATCTTGTTCATTTAAACTGATGCCAGAGTCTATAAAAATAGAATCAATTTTTGTTTTAAGTTCTTCTCTTTCATCTAAATCTAATTCAAGTTTAGTGCTTGTATTAACAACATCTATATATCTATTTCTTAAGGTTACAATGTCTTCTTCTCTATTAGCTTTTCTTAATTCATTAATCATTTTTGGAGTATCATCTAATATAGATTCATCAAAGCTTGTGCTTCTATCTGTTAATCTTAAGTCTATTAAATCTGCTTCAGTCATTCGTGTGGTTGTCATATTATTTTGATCTAAAAATGACAAGACAGCTATTTGAAATTGAATAGGATCATATTTGTTTTCCCAACCTTTATTATTTTTTGTAAAATAATTTTCTGTCATTGAAGCATATGTACCCATATTTGCTTGATAATTAACATCTGCTAACGCAGCTTTATTTGCTTTTTTATCTTGAGACAATATTCCACGAAATACTTCAATATAAGTTTGTTTTTGTTGAGATGTTCCAGCAAGAGATTTGTTCTCCTCAAAAATATCTTTATATGTTACACCAAGACCTTTTGCTTGATTGGGTTGATTATCATTGTCATAAGCATCTGCAACTTTAAATAATCTTGACGGGTCTTCTTCAAAATATTTTCTTTTGTCATCTGAACTTAAATTTTCATATAAAGTAATTAAGTTTCTTCCAGCGTTTTCTTTAACTTTATCTCGTGTTAGATATTCTTCAGGATTAAATTCACCGCCTACAATCATCATATAAGTTCTATTAAGAGCTTGGTCTGATGTTAGTCCGGGATTTTCATCAAGAACTATATTTAAAGCTTCGTGATAAAAACCATCTTTTAAACCTCCATACTCTGGAATATTTTTAACAGCATCTCGAAGCAGGGGAGTCCCTTTAAAATAAAGACCACTTCTATCAATGTCTTTATTTTTAAATTCTAAAGGAGTATATAAACCTTCAATAACTTGTTGATTTTCAATACTGTCTCTAAAAGTTGATCGGTCTTCTTTAGCTAGTTTTAAATCATTTTGAAGTTTTAATAAACTTTCATTAGTTGTAACAAGTTCTCCATCCGGAGTTCTTTCAGTTTTAAAAATTCTATTCCAAAGATTTCTTACCAATCCTTTTTTAGTTGGGTCATCTTCCACAAGTTTTAACGCAGCATAATATTCATCTACTGCTCTTTCATTAAACTTTTCAAATGTTCGTATCGTTGCTCTAGGGTCTACTTCCAAACGTTCCATCTCTCTTTGTAGTTTTTCTCGTTCATCATTATATGCTTTATACATAGCATTTCTAATATTTTCTGGTTGATTATCTACTTCAGACCATGTAACTCGTGCTTCAACAGCTTCATTAGTATTATTAATTACTTTTGCAGCTTCTTCATTTAAAAATGTTTCTTTGTTTTCTAAATATCTTTTTAGTCTTGCTCTTTCATCTACAAAAGATTCATACTCAGCTTGGTTAGTTTTAAAAATATCATTATACTGTTCTTTAACATCATTAGCTCCATCAAGAACACCTTGCTTAAGACTAGCACCAACTCCCTTTAAACCATCTGCAATTACTTGTAATCCTATTCCTTTGTATACATCTTTTTGATAAGAGTCACCAGTACTAGATAACAAACTTCTGGCTATTTTTCCATAAGTTTCTGACATAGGTTTAAATGGACTTTGTTTAAAATCTGCCATTAGCTTTCTCCTTGACTTAATAAACTTCTAATTTCTGGACCTTGTTCTTTAACTTTGTCTAGAATGTTTTGTGGTACAACACCACTTTTAATTTTTTCAGGTTCTATTTTTTGTTTCATAGTTCCGTTTTTAATATCTTCAAAGACAGTTCTAAACTCGTTTACTTGTTGATTAAACTCTTCTTCGTAATCTTCATCATCTAGTTCATCTAAATCATTACTATCTTCAATGTTATATTTAATATTAGCTTCTTCACCAATTGCCATAATAATATACATAATAGGTTCGGCTAACAACATTAAAACATCAGGGTTAAATTTACCCTCTGTAAATTTTGCATAGAGTGAAACCATTGCAATGTCTGCAACTGGTGCACCGTTAGCTAAAGCCTGTACAATATTTTTCATTGCTTCTGGTTGAAATATTAAACCAACCATGTAATCTAATGCATGTTTAGGATTAGCAAACTCTGGAGGTCTTTCCCAAGGATAAGGTTGTTCAGGGTCATTGACTAAACTTTGTCCGGGAATTGCACCACCTTGTGAAGATAGATCAACAATTTCATCTAACGCTTCTTGATTAAACCTAGACTCTCCTCTTATTTTTGGTCCATTATCTGGAGCCATTTCGTCAATTGTAAATCCAGCATCTAACCCGTCTACAATAATTTGTCCAGCAGCATCACTAATACTGTCTGAAATAATTGGTCTTGGACCTCTGTTAGGTTTTGCCATTATGCTACCTCTATGGTTTGTTGTTGAAACAGTGGCATGTTACCTGCTTCTGCAGTGTTACTAAATGTAAAATATTTTGAGTAATCATCTGGATTAATATTTAACTCGTTACTATATATACTAATAGGGTCTTTTCGTGCTCCACCTTCTTCTCCAATTCCAGAACCTCCTCTTCCTGTTGGGTCTCCTGCCATTAATGAATTTGCATAGACTCCAAACATAGTACTAGCTGCTGAACCTGCAGCACCTGATAAAAATGCAGTTGTTTTAGGATATCTTTGTGTTATGCTTAATGCTTTTTCTGTAGGAGTTACAACTATTGGGTCTGCTAAAGGTGTGCTAACAGGAACACCGGGTATTGCTGTTCCCTGTGCTGTAGTAACAATAGGGTCTGCTAAAGGAGTACTAACATACGGAGTAGTAGCTGTTGTTCCTTGTGCTGTAATTGTATTAGTCGCATCTAATTGAGGACCTAATGTTCTTGCTCCTGTTCCTGCTGTTCCCGGAGTTACAACCGTCTCACTTATTCCCGGAACCGTACCTGCTGCTCTTGGAGCAGTTACAACCGTTTCAGTTACGTCTGGGATTGCACCCGGAGCTGCTTGAGCAGTAGCTGTTACACTAGTTCTACCTGCTTCAGTTGTAAGACCTGTAAAGTCTGTAATAGCAGCAGCAGCGTTTCCAGCAGCAGCACCTACAGTAGCAAAAGGAGTTGCAATAAATTTAGCTGCTGTTCCTGCTGCTCTAGCTACTGCAGTAGACGTACCAAATAAAGTACCACCTGTAACTGCTTGACTAGCGTTCATCATCCATCCAGCAAATGTACCACTGGCTGCTGTACCTCCAGTAAAAGCTGCCACAGCAGCTCCTCCCGTCACTACGACTGCAGCAGCAATAGCTAATGCTTTAAGTATTTTACTAGAGCTAATTTTTTTAACTACTTTTTTAACTCCTTTAACAACACCTTTAACTGCTTTTTTAATACCACGTGTTACTTTTTTAAAAGCTTTTTTAATTGATTTAAATAATCCCATTGTACTATCCTATTATATCCTCTGTTATAACACCTATTAAATTTTTTAAGTTTCCTAAACTTGAACTATATTTAGAAGGGTCTGAAGCTAGTGCAGTATTTACAAGTTGTGCAATTCTGCTTCGTTCATTTTCACCAGCTCTAAAATCAAAATCAGCTTGATCTCTTAGTTCCTGCCATAAGAAAGATTGTGCAGTTTGTGACATTGAAAAAGCATTCTGTGCGTTCTGCATGTTGACTGCGTTCTGAGCAGCAGTGTTAGCTACGTTTGTTTGTCTTCTCCACTGTACGTTAGAAGCTTCAACAGCAGCAACGTTTTGTGCATTCCATTGATTCCTTGCAAAGTCTTGATTAGCATTAAACTGATCTACTTGTGTTGCTAACTGAGCATTAAATTTATTTACATCAGCTTCTCTTTGTGCATCTCTAGCTTCAGCAGCGTTAGCTTGTGTAGCATTAAATTGTGCTGTAGCATTTTGTTGACCTGCGTTAAACTGATTAATCTGAGCATTTAAACTAGACATAAACTGATTAGTTTGATTTTCACTTGCAGCATTAAACTGAGCTGCAGCATTTTGAGCAGATTGATTACTTAACAAACGTTGCTGAGTTTGTTGAGCTTTTAATATATTTGATTGCTGTTCATTACTTAGGTTAGTTAAATCCATTTGTAAAAAAGCTTGAGCATTTTGTATTTGAGTACGCTGATTAAAATCTGCATCAGCTAAATTAGCTTGAGCCATCATTACAGCATCTTGCATAATACCTTGTTGGTCCATACTAGCATCTGTTAATCCTACAGTTTGTAAAAACTTACTGTTAGATAATGCGGTTTGTTGGTCAGCACTAAACTGAGCCATGTTAAGTTGGAAGACATTACTTGCATTTGTTAATGCTGTTTGTTGTCCTCTAGCTGCGTTAGCTTCAGCTTCTTGTGCTTCTATTGTTCTTTGTTGTCCAACACTAGCTTGTATCGCTTGTGCATTAGACTGAGCAATAGGCATTGCTGATTGTATAATAGCATTGAGCAAGGCATCTCTTCCGACTGTGGATGCGGACATACCACGTTGAGCTAATACAGACTCTACTGCTGCTACAGCAGGTCTAGCCCATGTAGGAATCTCACCTTCTTCAATACCTTTTAATAAGCTATCTATCTGATTAGATACTAAAGCTTCTTCTGGTAATCCTTCAATAATACCTCTTTCAGCTTCACTAAAGTCTGCTAGTCTATCTTCTAAAGCTTCTGGGTCGTTACCAAGCTCTGTGATATCTGCATCACTTAGTCCAGCATTTGCTAATTGTTTTTTAGCCCTTGTTACTCTCGCTAAAGAACTACCAACGTTTATTACAGCAGTTGATTGAGCTTCAGGACTTAACGTACCAATAACTCTTTCAGTTAAAGCACCTTCAGGTATTTCTACATCTGCAGCTTCAATAGTAGGTACACGTTCAACACCTGCAGCTTGAGCAATAGCATCGTCTGATACAGCTCCTGTTGCAGATTCTACTTGTGCATCTGTGCCAACTGTAGTTGCTGCCATTTGTGCAGCTTGTATTTGTTCTGGTGTTTGAGCTTGTGCAGTTTGATCTACTGTAGTTACTTGTTCTGGTGCAACACCCGGTGCAGTTCTTGTTTGAACTGTAGTTGGGGCAGCCATTGTTGTAACTTGTTGAGGAGCAGTATCTGGAACTTGAACTGCATCTGGAATAACAGCCTGTGTTGGAACTTTACCAGCAGCAGCATCGTCAATAGACTGTCTGAGTGCAGCTTTCTTTGCTTCTTCTGCAGCCTTTGCAGCTTCTTCTGCAGCAATCTTATCTGCAGCAGCTTTATCCGCAGCAGCCTTATCTGCAGCAGCTTTATCCGCATTAGCTTTAGCTGCATCAATTGCAGCTTGTTGATCTGCAGTTAAAAGGTTAGGATTAAAATATTGTATAGGCTCGTTTGGATTATATCCGGAAGTTCCGGGAATATTTACACCGGGATAACTTTGTTGAAATTCATCTCTACCTCTTGAATCGGCAGGAACTTCATAATCTTCTGCAATTAAATCAGGCTGTGGAGCAGGAGTAAAAGAAGGAGTAGGAGCTGGTGTTGGTGCTGGTGTTGGTGCTGGTGTTGGTGCAGTTGCAGGTTTTGTAGCAGGAACTGCTTGAAAGTTTTCTAAAACTTCACCAGTTTCTCTATCTACTACAACCTTTCCACGCTGATATCCAACTCTACCACCTTGAGTATAGTCTTGTCTAGCTATTCCACCGCTTCTTTTTCTATTTCTTCTTTTTGCCATTATTAAATCCTATATACCTATTTTACTTAACTTCAAAGAGTTTGTCAACCTTTTCATGTAACTTTTCCATTCTTTCCATTAAGAGATTAAAATCATCTTTTAGTTCTAGTTTTGTGACATACTCTTTCGCAATCTCTTCACGTGTTTTATTAATGAGTATGTCTTGTCTTTTAAGCTCTGAAGAGTTTTGTCTAATCTGAAACCAGATTGGAGCAAGTATCAAAGTTATGAGAACATTCCAAACAATGTAAGGTGATACCATTTCCATGTTAGTCTACCTGTGGCAATTCGCCAAGAGGTCTGACTGGTGGTGTGTCATCGTTGTAAACGTATAAAGCTGCTAAAGCATCTACGTCTGCAGCATTTGTAATCTGTGTACACATAGCGTTAGCTTTAGTTCTTACTGCAGCTCTTTTAGTTGTAATAGAACTAGGAACTGCTGTACCGCCTTCTTGTGCTCTAATGACCATCCAGTCTGTAGGTTGTAAGATACCACCGGCTTGTGCATTGATAGTGTCTTTATAGCCTTGACGGATACCGGGTTGCTTTACATCACCTACAGAAGTTCCTTCCGGCATATCTTCATCACCTTCTGCCCATAGAACATCGTCTAAAGGTTTCGCAGTTGCCACACCGTATGAAGCTGTTACCACACCGTCTGCAAAGTCAAAGCTTTGATTGGTGTTGATGTAATACTCTTTATCTTTTAAGTTTGTGTTGTCGATAACGATTTCATAAATCCCTATAGCTTCTAGCTCTGAAGAACTCCAAAGCATAAAAATATTACTAGGATAATTTACATTACCTATGGTTAAACTTTTAGGTCTTGTATAGACCTTTGTTACGTTATCTGATTCTACTAAAGCCCACATAATTTACCTCGCTGTTGTTGGGATTCCTGTTGATGTTGTGAATGGATTTTCTGCAAATGCCATGTAGA
>JGI20158J14315_10001245_pt1 | contig 18822 bp, 5 predicted proteins | sample COG_08_FD_14315 | JGI IMG/M metagenome (IMG submission 14315)
CCAGCAAAAGGAAAAACAGAAGGTGTTTGATTACCTCATTGAGGCATGCAGGGAAGGTGACAGCAACGTGATTACAGGCGACATCAATACGGGATTGCATTACGCCGATGAATCGGGCGCATCGTTGTACTGTGCCGATGCCCTCAAGGCTTTGAATGATGGTGACATGCCCGATGCATTCCGCCACCTTCATGGCGATAAACGAGAGTTCACATGGTTCAGCAACGCAGGCAATGGGTTCAGGATTGACCACTTCATGGTGTCAAGGCTGTTGCTTCCAAGGGTGGAGGCGTGCCATTACGATCATGCACCGCGTGAATCAAAGGCCAGTGACCATTCAGTGATGACTTTGGAGCTGCTGAAAATGGGTTAAATAACTGCTTATCAGTTACTTGAAATAAAGTTTTCCCGAGCGTATCCCCAACGTGTTGGCCGTGTTGGTTTGATGCCGAACTTTACTTGAGCACGTTAACGAGGACACAAAGGACGAACTTAACGCCCCCCTTTACCTTCCTTGTCACAGCGGCCCGCGTTAAGCGGGACCGCGCGTAACGTTCCCCGTTCAATTACTACAATTCAGTACTGTTGGCCCCCTTCAAAAGAGGGGCCAACGCGTCATCCTTACGTGGGGGCGTACCGAAGTACCGTTCCTTTACGTCATTCCGATTCGCGCTAGTTGTGTCCAATTGTGTGGGACAACAAATAACAGCATTGAAGGCTGTTTGTGACGATCCCGAAGGGGGAGAAGGGGGGTTGAAAATCACGGTAAAGGGGTCACAAGAACGTCGAGTCACTTTCCTCACACCGTGGCGGAATTCGGGTTGGGGAGTGTTTTGAATTCAGTAAAGGGGAAGTCAATCGGGGACATAAAAACTCTACTTTTGGTGTTGTTAATTCATTTATGTAACTGATTTAAGAAACATGAAAAACACTACCTGGTTACTATCGTTTTTTGTTTTGCTGTCGTTCAGCGCTTGTACAACTCAAAAAACTTTTCAGAATAGCGGAGCGTTAAATACCATTTCAATTGAACTGGCAGACGACAATGTGAGTTATGAGCGATTGAATTCTGAATTTGATCGCGAAACTTTTGGTGGATTTTTAATTGGAGCATCCAGTCAGAATGTTGTTGAAGCCAATATCATCACAAACAATAACGGCGAACAACAGGCTTCGGCAGTCGGTGCCTTTGGTGCCAATGTACTTGCCGGATTGTCCCTTGGATCAACAGCTGGTGCGTTGTACACAGTTCTTGAGCCCGAATTAAATGGCGAAGTTGAAAGGGATTTTAATGTTGCGGCTGCGCTTGTTGCTTTAGGTTTTGGATTTATCCTAAATGAAGCGATTTGGCGGCCTTTCAATCGTCAGCGAATTAGTGCTGAGGCAGTGCGAAATGCCATGCAAATGAATCCCGATGCAGATTTTTACAGTTTCCCCTACTCTGAATTGGAATTGAGGCCAGAATTGTTTGGCACTAAATGGAAGGGGAACTATCGAATCGTTGCTGGTAATGTTTCTGATAGGCTGTTTGTGAGCAATGAGGCCAGGAATACTCTCCCTATTTCTGAGGATGAAGAACCGATCCAACCTCCGAAAACCGATCCAGGAATGGATTCGGATCCAGAAGCTGAAGCGGTGAGGCCTGAATCCAGTGAGATGGAATGGCCAATAATCAATGGGAAGGTCATAAGGCTTGGCAGCACGGGTACTTATGCTGCAAACAAAAAGTCAAAAGTCGCTTTTACCGTTGTGAACTTTATTAATTATGTCAAGGGTGATGAAGATTTCATCATTGTTACCAATTTGAATTATGGAGATCGTCAAGAACAAAAAAAGTTTAAAAGCACAAATCCAAAATTGAGCTTTGACTGAGTGGTAGCCGATTTCCATCGCTTGAACCGCCTCCTGTATTTATCAACCGCTACCAGGCCTGCACTGGTCACTCCCCAAAACCACCTCCATTTGGCACAACAATGGGAACAACAACATTTTGAACGGCGCTGAAACGGCTGTCATTGCTCGATAGTTGTTAGCCCCCTACGGGCTACTTTCAAAATCCCCGCATCTTCAACAGGTGCGGGGATTTTTGCTTTGTAACCCTTGCTGGGTGTGGCGCAGCACTTTAAGGTTCAATGGTACCTTCTTTTTTTGATCAGCCAAAGCTGAAAGATGTTTTCAGTGGGGCGGTAATACCGCAGTTTCATCTCTCGGATGGCCTTCTTTCTTTTGGTTTGATTCGAACGCTTGCCCAAACTTTTCTGTTCATGATGTCTGCGGTAGATGTAAAGAAATGAATCGCAGTAGTTGATGCGGGCACCCTTTGACATGATTTTCATATTGAAGTCATATTCTTCAGCGGTCCAGAGTGTTTCGTCAAACATTCCAAATCGTTCAAAAATATCAGCTCGATACATTAATGAACCACCATGAATGCAGTTTTCAATTGCCAGATCTCGCAAGTTTGGATGTTGGATTGGTGGTTTGTATTCGCTGATGGCATTGTTGTCATACAGAGCATAAGACTTCCCATGAATAAAATCATAGCCTTGGATGGCTCGTACGCTGTCTTCAATGCTGTTTTCTGTCAGCATGTCGTCCTCACACAAGTATTTGATGAAGTCCCCTGTGGCTCTTTCAATGCCTCGATTTAGATTGTACGAAACGCCCTCATCTGATTTCGATTCAATGACTTCAATGTTTGGATAAGTCTGTTGCTCGATTGACCTAATGGCTTCGGATTTCCATCCTCGATCCCTATCGTAGGGTATTACAATGCTTACTTTTTTCAAACCGATTTCTTTCACTATAAATTTAGTTGATTTTTGATCCATATCCAAATACTGCTGTCATTCTGCACGCTCAAAAAGGGCCAGGAATTGCCTTTGAATCGGGACCAAAAAGCTAGGCATGCACACGGCCGAGGTGAGTTGATTGAGCCCTGGTCAACTTTTTAAGCGTTCTTGGTCATCCTTGCCACCCAACAAAAACCGCCTCCATTTGGCACAACAATGGGAACAATAACAATTTGAAAGGCTCTGAAAGGCTTGTCATTGCTCGATAGTTGAGAGCTCCCTACGGGCTACAGAAGCGCTTGCAAGTCATTGATTTGCAAGCGTTTTCATTTTGGTTCTCCCAATACTTCTCCCAATTTTGAGCTAATTGCAGATCCCTGTGCCCGTGGTGCATCTCACATACTATCATCTGGATATCATCCACCGTGCATTGTGTGCAGGGCGGACATCATGTTTTCTCGATTTTATCAGCTCTAATTCTCTATAATTCAATATGAAAACTTTTTAATCATGGATTAAATGCATATTTTGACGGATAAATAAGTCTTGGCATGCAAAAAGTCACCCAATACCTCCGCCTCTTGCTCGCATTTTTTGCGGCGCTCTTTTTCAATGCGAGTTGGGGCCAATGCACGGCTACTTCCACAGGATGTGAAGATGAGGTGATCTACTATTTCGATGTCGATGGTGACGGCTACGGAGTGGATGACGCGGAGTGGAATCGGTATTGCTGCTCGGGGACGACTCCTTCTGAAATGTACACCACGGTCTCCGGGGACATTCGCCCTCATAACCCGGCAATTACTACGGCATTGGTAGAAGGCTGCACGTTTTCTGAAGCATGTAATTACAAAGCGTCAGCCACCATTTACGACGGTTCATGTCTTTTTCCCATCCCTGGCTGTCGTTCATGCGCGCTGCCGTTGACGACGGACGGAACAGGAACGTACAACCCCGACGATCCCTGTGATTGTTCCGGTGATGTCGATTTGTATATTGATGCGCTGGGGTACTGCGGCGGGGATTGCGTCATCGATGCGGATGGTGATGGGATGTGTGATTGTACCACCGATGCGGACGGCGATGGTCAATGCGATTGTGAAACAACAGATGACAGCGGAAATTGCTTGACATATGTCGATCAGGTCGACCCGTGTTGGGTAGCCGGCGAATCTTTGGATGATTGTGGTGACTGCACCACCAGCGCCGCGGCACGCACATTCACAGTTGATGGCATTGCTGGAGGTGTGCCTTGTTTCCCCGGCGATCCCAATTGCTTGGATGCCTCTGGAAAGTGCAATTGCGAGGATGAAGAATTGAACAGTTGCGGCGATTGCGGAGCGCCTGAACCTGCACCGGGATTCGACTGCGACGATGCAATTTCGTGCTTGTCCGATACCATTCCTGCGGGAGGAAATCAAATTTGTGACTTGGAAGACATCATCGGTTGCAGAGATGCGAATGCATGTAACTACAACCCCGATGCGACTTACGGCGACGATTCAGAGCTGTGCGGTACCGTTGACGAATGTGGTATTTGCAATGGCCAAGGCATTCCTGCAGGAGCTTGCCCTTGTGATCAATATCCATCAGAAGGGTGTGACTGTTATACCCTCCCAGAACCAGGCTATTTATGCAACGGAGATTGCATCAATGATGCGGACGGAGACGGCGTTTGCGACGAATTTGAAGTGCTCGGTTGTACCGATTCCAATGCGTGCAATTACGATGCGAATGCAACGGAGGAGGATTTGACGCAATGCGATTACCTCGATGCCCTGTTGGACTGTGGAGGTACTTGCGCAGCGGATTTGGATGGGGATGGCCAGTGCGATGACATCGATGATTGCATTGGTACCAAAGACATTTGTGGCGTTTGCAATGGCCAAGGCATTCCCGAAGGAGATTGCGATTGTTTGGGCAATACACTGGATGCCTTGGATAACTGCGGCGGAGGATGCCTCCAAGACGTCGATGAAGATGGGAAGTGCGATTTAGATGTCAATGGGCATGTGGCGGACGATTTTATTTGCGACGGCGAGGCCGATGCCTTGGGCGTCTGCAATGGTTCATGCACGGCAGATGCCGACCAGGATGGAGTATGCGATGATGTGGACGATTGCATTGGTTACATCGATGCCTGTGGAACCTGCAACGGTTCCGGCATTCCCGCCGGGGATTGCGATTGCGACGGAAACCAATACGATGCGATCAATGTGTGCGGAGGGACCTGCCAGACGGATGCAGATGGCGATGGGGTTTGCGACGACAATGGAAACGACGGGTGCGATGGGGTTGTGGATGAATGTGGAGTGTGCAACGGTCCAGGAATACCCGCGGGTTATTGTGATTGCCAAGGAAACCAGGAAGACATACTCGGCAATTGCGGGGGCAACTGCCTTCAAGATTTAGACGAGGACGGGATTTGCGATTTGGATTCCGATAACAACATCATGGACGGGTGCGTCGGGGTGATTGACGAATGCGGAATTTGCAATGGAACGGGACCTCTTCCTGGCTGTGGTTGTGAACCCATTGAACGCGGAGAGTGCGATTGCAATGGAAATGTATTGGATGTTTGCGGCGTTTGCGGGGGTGATGGCCCAGACCTAGGTGAGGATTGCGACGGAAATTGCCTCGAGGATACGGATGGTGACGGAATCTGCGATGCTGTGGATCCACTGGTTGTACCCAGGGTTTTTGTCGGTGCATTGGCGGATGGCAGATGGAAGCTGACCCTGCCTCCTTCATCCATTGAGGATGCTTACGACGACCTCATCAACAAGCACCGAGCCATGGCGCTCAACCTTGACGACGGTTCCCTCACAGGGGAGTCGAATCACCTGACCGTCCAAAACCACATTTTGGGCAAGGGTTCGCTGGCCGTTGAGGGGTTGGGGACGATGGAATCCAATGTGACGGTTAACGGATTTGTCCATGTCGACAAGAGCCTCTTTATGGACGGAGACCTCAGCGTGGACGGTGTCACCTTTACCAACGGAGGCATGTCTTCTAGTTCGCTGAACAACAGCGGCGATATGCTCCTGCAAGGAGATTCATACATCGGGATGAATGCCCACATCGATGGAGCGACGACCACCGAGAACGTCGTCGGAACCAGTGGCCATTTCCGGGTGCACAATGGCTTGCTCAATGGCGACTTCGATCCGACGTTCTCTCGCGTACGATTTTCAGTAAGTCCCTCGACAGGCAACATGCGCATGTGGGGGGACCTCGATGCCGACGGGGATGTGAATGTGGCTGGAAAAGCGACGCTTCTGGGCATGAATGCCGACGGCGATTCAAGATTCGGAAACATGGTCATGGACGGTGCATTGGACTTGAATTCTTCCATGGACATCTCCGGTGATTTGCGCGTCAACACCAACAAGTTCGTAGTCATTGGGTCCTCAGGAAGTACCTTCATTGGAGGAGATGCTTATGTTGCCCGGAACATGTCCATTCATGGCAGGATGCACATCCTGAAGAACATGACCATCACCGGTACAACCTTTGCGAACGGAGGGATGGTGACCACAAGTGTCACGATGGATGGCGACTTAGAGGTTGGAGGCAACATCAACATTGGAAAAGATTTCTCCGTCGGTGGCGTCACCAACGCATTGAACAACCTGACCGTAGGTGGTGAATTCAGTGTCTATGACGGGAGCACTGAGGAACTCGAAACATCGACGTTTTCGCTCAATCCGCTCACAGGAAACTTGACCTCTTCGGGGACCCTTTCGCTCGGGAGGTCCGTGGCGTTGACAGAGAATTTGAATGTAGGCAGCAACCTCACAGCTTCAGGACGGATGTCCATCGAACGGGCAGCCGCGTTCAATGGCATGAGTGTGTCAGGCGATGCCTCCATAAAAGGCGATGATCATAGCTTTTTGGGCACGTCCCGTGTAGCCGGTACTACAGACATCGGTGGAACCCTGACGGCCAATGGCATTTCTGAATTGGGCACGCTGAACAACACCGGTGAAATCAGCGGTGGCAGGTACACCCTCCGAGGAACCTCGGGGACCTCAACGGCGCTCCTGGACTTGACGGGCGAGGCGCCGGCTGGCCAAGCGCTGGCAAATTTCGAAAATACCTCGACCTCGGCAAGCGCACATGGAATTGAAATCAAGTTGGGCACACTCGCTCCGGGCATTCAAAACGATTATGTGACGTTCATGAACGAAGACAACTTGGTCATGGGACGCATTGAAGCAGAGCGCACTGACGAAGTAGGTCAGAATGAAATGTTGCAATTTGAGAAAGCGGAGATTGAGCGTTTGGTGCAATCGGGGAAAGTCTCACGGGACATCGGCGTGACGAACCTGGTGACTGCATCCTTGTCGTTGACGGCCACGGTGATCAAATCAGCCGCCTCGTTTGCTTCGTTCACCGGCTGTGCAGGATTCGGATTTTGTGTAGCCTTCCCGATTCCGGCGGTCATAGCCGGCAGTGTGGCAGCAGTGGTTTCTGCCGGCGTAGGAGTGGCTGAAGCAGCCGTCTCAAAGGACAACGGTGTGGCAGCATACAACCGGGCTAAATCCACGGAGACCATGTTCAATGATGCTTGGCAGGATGGTGACCGCGTGGCAGCCGGAGGAAAAAAAGTCGGGGTCACTTACCAGTCTGGAAATGCGGACTACGCGGAGTGGCTGCTCAAGGAAGACCCTGCATCGGTGTATTTGCCTGGCGAGGTCATCGGGATCAAGGACGGACGCATCAGCTACAAAACGGCAGGCAGTGATAAGCTCTTTGTAATTTCTACGCAACCGGTCATTCTCGGCAATATGCCAGAGGCAGGACGTGAAGACGATTATGTCAAGGCCGCTTTCATGGGCCAAGTACCCGTGCAGGTGGTTGGACGTGTGGATGCTGGCGATTACATCGTAGCGAGCGGAATGGAAGACGGAACGGCCGTCGCCCTTGCGCCCGAAGATTTCCGCGGGCATGATTTCAGCCGGCTTTTAGGTGTGGCATGGGAGTCGGGCGATGCACCGCTTCTCAATGTCGTCAATGTCGCTGTCGGCCTCAACCACGGGGTGGACCAATTCGCAGCCAAAATGGATACACGATTGGACGCTCTGGAATCGGAGTCTGATGCGCTGGAAAAGTTGATTTTCTCCCAAGTCAAAGGAGAGAAAATGAACCTGTATCAAGCCCAAAATGCAGGATTGATCCCGCCACTCATCGTTCCGGAGTCCAACGCCACGGATGGCATGCCGGACTTGACTGATCCGGATGCTTGGACGGTGCCGACCTCCTCGAATTTCATCGGACACGACGTTACGGACGAGATGATGGAATTTGGCTGGAAATCCGCATTGAAGCAAGCCAAAAAGGACGGTGTGTATTCCCGGCACGGTGGATTCTGGAGGGAATTGGAAAAAGATGAAACGCTCCGAACGGAATTCCTCGCGGGCCTCAAAGCCCAAATCAATAAGCACAACGAGGAGATGATCTCCTCATTGGACAGCTACCAAGCGTTGGAAATGTACGATCCCGTGCCCGCCCGTGATTTGATGCAAAAAACATCAAGGCGCAGCAAAGAGGCCTCGAAAGAGGAGGGGGCATCCACTGATCCCACAGATCGCAATTCCAAGGCAACCAAATTCAACCGCAAGTAATCATGAAACGAATCATCTTACTCTTTTTAGGATTGGGAGCGGCGGTGTCAGGTTGGAGCCAATGCTCAACGGCCTGTGACGCTTCCGAATTGGTGACGTGGTACCTCGACATCGACGGCGACGGAGTCGGAGTTGACTTCAGCGAGACCAACCGGGTTTGTTGCAATCAACCTTCAGCATTGTATGTGCAGACAGCTGGTGATCCGTGTCCTGCTGATCCCACATGTACGGGCAATTCAGACGTTGTCAAAGGGTGCATTTACGAATTGGCCTGCAACTACAATCCACTGGCCAACGTGTTCGATGGCTTGTGCAAATTCCCCGATGGATGCCTCGAGTGTGAATTGGATGACCAGGGCAACAAGACGGGTGAGTTTGATCCCGAAGGCCCTTGCCAATGCGACGGGACAGTGCTGTACTATGATGTGCTCGGAACGTGCGGAGGAGCGTGTTTGCGGGACTTGGATGACGATGGCATCTGCGATTACGAAGTCATTACAGCCAACGGGGATACGCTTTGGTTGGATGAGTGCCGCGAACCAGGAGAATCCCTGGACGATTGCGGGCATTGTGCCACCGCTGCCACCGCCAAATTGTACCAAGACGCGGACGGAGATCCGTGCACGCCAGGAACCCCTGGGTGTACCTTGACGAACACGGCAGGAGACTGCGGTTGCGATGGCGAAACGTTCGACTTGTGCGACGTATGTGGAGGAAATGCGGATGCCGATTGGACCAGCAAGTACAATTGCGATGGTACGTGCATTGAAGACCCGAACGATGACGACGACGTTTGCGAACACGAGGAAATCGAAGGGTGCATGGATGACACCAAGTGCAATTACGACCCGAGTGTCAATGTGAGCAACGGCTCTTGTTTGGATTGGGATGAATGCGGCATGTGCGGTGGCTCAGGAATCCCGGCTGGGGACTGCGACTGCGAAGGAAACCGTCCTGACCCGGGATACGACTGCGACGGAAACTGCCTCGCTGATGCAGACGGTGACAGCGTGTGCGATGAATTTGAGATTGCCGGTTGTACCGACGCTTCAGCGTGCAATTTTAGCGCTGCAGCTACGGAAGACGACGGCACGTGCATCCTGCGGGATGCGCTTTCGAACTGCGGGGGAAACTGTCCATTGGATACGGACGGCGATGGCCTTTGCGATGTCGACACCGATGGTGACGGCGAGCCCGAAGACGATTGCTTGCTTGGCAACGGTCGCTACGACGAATGCGGTGTGTGCGGAGGGACCTCAGCTTTCACAGACGCTGACGGAGAGCCTTGTGTTGTGGGGACGCCGGGGTGTACCAATCAGGCCAATGAATGCGATTGCGACGGAAATACCTACGACGCCATCAACGTGTGCGGAGGTGGCTGTGAAGCGGATGTGGATCAAGACGGCACGTGCGATGACGTGGATTTGTTTATTTGCCAGGGAGTAGCGGATGCGGTAGGGGTGTGCAATGGTACGTGCACCACGGACGCCGATGGAGACGGCCTGTGCGATGATGACAACGACGGCGACGGCTTCGCCGACGTAGACCCGTGCTTGAACGATCCGCACAATTTCCAAGATGAGTGCGGGGTTTGCGGCGGTGATGGCATTCCAGATGGGTTCTGCGATTGCTCTGGAAGCGACATCGACGCGGTCGGTGTTTGCGGTGGAACGTGCCAAGAAGATGTGGATCAGGACGGCATTTGCGATGACAACGGCAACGACCCCTGCGTAGGAACCTACGACGAATGCGGGGTGTGTGACGGAACCTCCTACTTCACTTTCACCAACGGTTCACCGTGTGATCCGGGGACGCCTGGCTGTACGAATGCAGCGGGTGAATGCAATTGCCAAGGCGACACGTTGGATGCCGTCTTCATTTGTGGCGGAGATTGCGCGGAGGATGCAGATGGAGATGGCATCTGCGATGAAGACAGCGACGGCAATCCCATTGATCCATGCGTGGGAACGTTGGATGCATGCGGCGTGTGCAATGGTCCTGGTGAAGTCTATGACTGCGGATGCTTTGACATCCCGACAGGGTACTGTGATTGCGATTTAAACGTATTGGATGAATGCGGCGTTTGCGGTGGGCCAGGGCCTGAATTTGGACGGGACTGCTTTGGAAATTGCCTCAGCGATTCCGACAACGACGGGGTTTGTGACGTGGACGAAGAGATGGCCATATCGCGTGTGTTGTTTCGTGCACCCAGCGCAAGCCCCAATGATTTCTCGATTCGCCTCGATAACAACAAGTTTCAAGAGGTGGTGGATCAATTCACCTTGTTGCATCACCTGATGAGTGAAAACCTCGACAACGGTTCCCTGACCGGATCGACGCGAAATTTGACGATTGAGAAGCGCATCGCGAGCAACGGAATCTTGACGGTGAAAGGCCTCAGCACGTTCAACACCAACCTCCATGTCAAAGGCATGCTGGAGGTCAACCGCAATGTGTACGTCACTGGGAGTGCCACCATTGGCGGAACGACCATTTCTGAAGCGGGGGTGGTCAGTACGGACTTGACGGTGGCGGGAGATGCCACGGTACAAGGCGGAATGCAACTCGATGCGCAAACCACCATTGCCGGTCAAGCATCGTTCCGTAACGCCATGGACGTAAGCAACGATTTCCGGGTTTACAATGGCAACGATGAGAGCACAGTCCGTTTCAAGGCGGAGTCTTCCACCGGAGATGTATCCATGAAAGGGGCCCTGAGCGGAACTTCAGATTTGAATGTAGATGGTTACACCCAAATAGATGGATTGCGGGTGACGGGCACAGCGGTCATCGACAACGCGACGGTGGACAATCCATTCACCATCGGAGGCGATGCCTTGATTTCTGGGAATGTGGTTGCAGCCAATTCAGCCTTGGTCATTGATGCAGCGACGGGTGATGCCAACTTTGGAAACGACCTGGAAGTCGATGGAAATACGACCATCATCGGCAATGTCGAGGTCGGTGGAAATACAACCATTGGAGGCACCACCTTTGCCAATGGAGGGGTGGAGACCTCGAATATCCTGGTGGAGGGGGACATGGATGTGGAGGGCTATGGTCGAGTGGATATGTCGATGGACGTTGGAAGAAATGTCAACATCTTCAAAACCATGGGAGTCAAAGGAGATTTCACCTTGTACAACGGGACCACCGCAGGTGTCCTCTCCACACAGGAACGGTTCTCGGTAAAGTCGGCTACAGGCAACACGGCTGCAGCAGGAGGATTGACGGCGACCTCCATGGACGTAACACAGAGCATGCAGTTGGGACCACAGTTGTTGGTTTCTGGCACCATCGATGTCGCCGGAACGGGGACGGCCGTTGGCGGTGATTTGACCACATTGGGAAGTGCCACCTTGGATGAAGTCACGATCGATGGGGCGTTGGAATTGAAAGGGTCGCTGACAACAAACGGAAGGTTCAACGCTTCGAGCTTGACGACAAACAATGTCGTGGCCGATGCATCCCGAGCCTCATGGATGATGCAAGGCGTGACCACGGTATCCCCCGTAGGAACCAACCTCGGGTTGTCAGTGGTGACGAATAAACCGGACGGTTTTGTTGCGAAATTTCAGAGCAGTGCAGCAGGCGGTGGTCAAGGAATCATCCTAAAGTCAGGCCGTGCGGCTCCCGAAGGCTCCAATAAATATGTCTCTTTCCAAACCGGAACAGGCCAAGAAATCGGACGGATTGAGGGAGTGAACAAGGAACAACAATCCGGGGATGCGGAAGTAGAGTACATCCGGGCCTCGAGCAAGTTGGCGAAAACGTTTGGGACACACGACGTTTGGATGTCGACGGTCTCCATGGCGTTGGCCCTGTACGATGCGTGGGACGGTGCGGGCGATCTTACCGCCTGGTCCACTTCTGTCACAGGATGTTTCGGCAACGGGGCCTGTGCTACGGCACCAGTGCCTTCCCTGATTGCTGCAGCCGTTGCAGAAATTGCACTCGCCGCGACGGGTGTGGTCTCCGCCGCGGCCACCCTGGGAGAGGCTGGCAATGCGCTGGCGCTCGCCAACCAAAGTGCGAATGAATTTGACGAGGTACTAAATGGCTCCTTGGTCGCAACCGGGGAGACTGAAACGCAACTGGGTATGTACGGCATCCCCTATACGCTGCCCGTTCGCGTGGGTGTGACGTACCAGTCTGGTGCGGCAGACTACGCAGAATGGTTGCCCAAGTTGAAACCCCGAGAGGACCTTCAGCCAGGACAGGTTGTCGGATTCAAAGACGGAGGCATTTCGCTGGTTACCGACGAAGCTCAACACTTGTTTGTCATTTCTACGTTGCCGATGGTGTTGGGCAATTCCCCGAAGGATTCGAAAGGCTATGAAAAGGCCGCCTTCTTGGGGCAAGTGCCCGTCCACGTGCGCGGCACCGTGCGTTCAGGAGACATTGTCTTGGCAAGCGGTCGATCCGACGGGTACGCTGTGGCCGTGCACCCGAAGGACCTTTTGCCAGAGGACTTCCCTCGCGTGGTTGGAATGGCTTGGGAGAGCGGGTACAGTAGTTTCAATACGGTCAATGTTGCAGTTGGTTTGAACGGCGTGATGGAGCATTTCGCTGCCAAGCTGGAGGGCGACATTGAGACCATGGAGCGAGAAACCGCTGGTATGAAAGAAATTGCCCTGGCATTGGTGCGAGGGGAAGAGCCGAGCGTGGAACATTTGCAGATCGGAGGGCTTTTGCCGATCACCATCGGAGCCGAAGCCGTAGATGTCGAATCCAAAGACGATGCCGAGGAAGATGTATGGCTGGTACCAGGGTTTGATGACATCATCGTGCACCAATTGACCGATGATGCAGTACATGCCGGATTTGAAGTGGCATTGAAGGAGGCGAGAGAATCCGTGATGTTGCCAGAAGTGGAAGCATTCTTTGCTGCTTTGGAATCGGATGAACAATTGCGTTCGTCGTTCTTGAACGGACTCAAGAACAAGATCAATGACCACAACCGCCAGGCGTTGGTGGACATCGCAGCCTACCAAGGCGTCACCTTGTCCACTCCCATGGACATGAGCAAGCTCAAGGAGTCACTCAAAACACAATCTGTTAACCCCCAATAATCTGAGAAACCATGAAACGATTTTTCCTCATATTGACCGGGGTATTGCTCTCCTTTTCAGCGAGTGCTCAGTGCACGTCGAGTGCGTCGTGTACGTCTCCAACGACGTATTACTTGGACTTGGACGGCGACGGGTACGGCGTGGATGATGCCACGACCAACATTTCATGCTGTGATGCAACCTCACCGTCTTCTATGTACAGCGCATTGGCAGGCGATGTTTGCCCGTCGGATGCGTCAAAGCAATTGACCGCTGACTGTGCCTGTGGCGAAGTGTGTGACCCCGTCCCCGGGTGCACCTACTCCGAAGCGTGCAATTACGATCCTTCAGCAACGGTATTTGATGGGTCTTGCATCTTCCCCGATTTATCTAGATGTCAAATCTGCGATGGAGACGGCATTGATTCGGATGGGCCGTGCGATTGTGACATCAGCGGAACCGATACAACCAAATACTACACCGACGCCGCAGGGGTGTGCGGTGGAGACTGCGACGCCGACGTGGACGGAGATGGCGTCTGTGACAGTGTGGATACAGATGGCGATGGCGTCGATGACCTCTTCGACCCGTGTTTGGAGTCTGGCGAAGAAGAAGATGCGTGCGGGGTGTGCGGAGGAACGGGCGTCGATATCGATAACGATGGCATTTGCGACGACGAGGACTTGTGCACAGATACCTCGAAGTGCAACTACAATGCCCAGAACAATTTGGATTACAATGCCCCCTGTTTGGAATTGGACGCATGCGATGAGTGCGGAGGGAGCGGCACCGACCTTGATGGCAATGGCACCTGCGACGAATACGACGTCGAAGGGTGCATGGACAGTACCGCTTGCAACTATTCGCCAGATGCGACGACCGGCGACCAGGCGAGTTTGTGCGGGTATGAATTGGATGCCTGTGGCGTTTGCGGCGGCGATGGCATTCCCGCAGGAGCGTGCGCAGATTGCACCTTCCCTGAAGAGGGATACGACTGCGATGGAGAATGCGTGGCCGATGCGGATGGTGACGGCGTGTGCGACGAAAACGAAATCCTGGGTTGCACCGATGCCAACGCCTGCAATTACAACGCTGCTGCTACAGAGAACGATGATTCCGCTTGCATGCTAACAGATGCGTTGGGTATTTGTGGAGGAGGATGTGCGGGCGACTCGGACTCCGACGGCATTTGCGACGACGAGGATACCTGCGATGGTGATATAGACGAGTGTGGGGTTTGCAACGGCCCGGGAATCCCGGCAGGCGATTGCGATTGCTTTGGCAACACCCTTGATGCCTTGCTGGACTGTGGCGGGAGGTGTGCCGAAGACAACGATGGGGACGGCATCTGCGATGTGGATGTGGACGGCAACGTTATCGACCCCTGCTACGGTGACATCGATGCCATAGGTGTCTGCGGTGGAGATTGCGATGCCGATGAAGACGGAGATGGCATTTGCGACGATGTCGATGACTGCGATGGCGTAACCGACGAATGCGGGATATGCGATGGACTTGGAGTGGAAGAGGGGAAATGCAATTGCGCTGGGGATGAATTCGACGCCATTTTTGTGTGCGGTGGCACCTGTCAAACGGACGCGGATGGCGACGGAATCTGCGACGACAACGGCGGTGACGATTGTGTAGGTCAATACGACGATTGCGGGGTATGCAACGGCCCGGGCATTCCTGAGGGTAAATGCGATTGCTTCGGAAATGAAGAGGATGAGATTGGCGTATGCGGGGGCAATTGCGTCAGCGATACAGATGGCGATGGTATCTGTGACTTGGATACCGACGGGGTTTCCCATGATACGTGCGATGGCATCGTGGATGAATGCGGGATTTGCAACGGTCCAGGTCCCTTTGAAGAGTGCGGATGCAAAGCGAGCATTGCAGGATTCTGCGATTGCGATGGCAACGTAGTGGATGATTGCGGGGTGTGTGGCGGTTCAGGTCCAGAATTTGGCAAGGACTGCGACGGCAATTGCTTGTCGGACGTCAATGCTAACGGCATCTGTGATGCCTTGGAAGAAGTGGAATTCGGCAGCCGGGTAAACGTCTTTGTGGACCCGAGTGGAAACCGTGTCAACGACGTGAACTTCTTCAATGTCCAGTACGCCAACGACTCCCTCGAGCAGCTGTTGCGCTTGATGAGCCAAAACCTCGATGACGGCTCCCTCACCGGTGCATCCGAAAACGTGACGATCGAAGAAAGCATTATCAGCAACGGTACCTTCCAAATCGATGGTCCTGCGGTGTTTGAGAACAAAGTGCTCATGAAGCGTCATTTGACCATCGACGGGGATTTGAACGTGGTGGGCGAGGCGAATATCTTGGGAAGTACGTTTGCGAATGGAGGCTTGAAAACGGCCGATTTGGATTTGGCAGGCAACCTCGAGACCGGCGGAATCTCAACCTTTACAGGTCCATTGGTCATTGATGGAGAAACCACCGTTGCCAATACGCTGACGTCCCGCGGGGATTTCAATGTGCACCAAGGAGAGAATGCAGACGGTACCTTGTCGGCAACGGAAGTGTTCAGCATTTCATCTGCCACCGGCAACACGGATGTGTTGGGCCGTATTCAGGTCAACGGATCCATGGATGTAGATGGGGCTTCCTCATTCGGCCGCATGAATACCACGGGGCTATCCGTGTTCAACCGCGTGCTCGTAGACGGGTACTTGGATTTGAATTCAACTGCGGACGTTGCGGGTAACTTCCGCGTCAACACCAACAAGTTCAACGTGGGGCTGCTCAACAGCAACACGCACATTGGAGGGGATTTGATGGTGCAAAAAGACCTGTTTATCACAAACAATTTGGTCATCGACGGGACGTGTACCATTGAAGGGATTACGTTTGCGAATGGCGGCATCGAAACAACGAGCCTTGCGCTTTCCGGAGACATCCTGGTGGGCGGATCGGCTTCCGCGGGCAACGACCTTAATATCGACGGCTCCGGTACATTTGAAAATGCCTACCGAATGGGGGGTGATTTCAATATGTTGGCCGGGGGCTCCACCAGCGGCTTCGGGACAGATACAGTGGTCCAGGTGTCCGCAGCCACCGGAGACCTCACGGTGCAGAACCGGGTGACTGTAAACGCCTTGATGGCAAACGGACAAGGCGATGTTGAGGGCAACCTCACAGTTGGTGGCGACTTGAACATAGGCGGCAACGCGACCTTGAAGTCCAACTTGCAAGCAGACAACCTGGTCTCCATCGACGGCGATGTGGTAATGTTTGACGACCTCAGGTCAGACGGCACGTTGACATTGGGCGTCGTCACAACCAAGGAGGGTGAGCCGACCACGCAATTCAATAACAACGTCACTGTTACGGGAGCGACTTCGACGAATTCCATTTCAGCGACGGATTACTTTCAGGTGAATGCCTCCAGCGGATACGCGGCGCGCTTCACCAACACGTCAACTGCAGATAGTCAGGATGGAATTGTTGTGAAAGTGGGGAATGTTTTGCCCGGCAACAATGCCCACTTCATGTCGTTCACGAACAGCAACGGCGATCAGCTTGGGCGCATACAAGGGGAACGAGCCAAGCAGGTGAGCGGAGTCGTATTGCAAGACGGAACCAATGAATTGCTTGGAAACGGCGACTACACGTTGGAGATGCAAATTTTGAACCAAGACATCGCGAATTCTGCCGCAAGCGTGAATTCCTCGAAAATCGCTGTGGCCAATGCCTCGATTGACTTGGCACTTGCCGTGGCTGAAGCTGTGCTTGCTCCGACGTATACGACTTCCTGTGCAGGGGTTGTGATCTATGGATTCTTCCCGGTGCCGTTTGGATGTCAAACCGTCCCTGCGGCTTCAACGATTGCGAAGTCCTTGGCCTCGGCCATACCTGCGGCGGTGAATTTGGGCATGGCCATTGGCGGCATCGCAAACGCCAACAATACATTGGGCGGCGCGGAATCAGCGAAAGATCAGTTCTTGAATGCCATATACGGCGACATGGAACAACTCGATGAGTCCGGCATCGCCGTAGAGTCGGCAGCGACCCACTGGAAGGTGGGCACCACGTACCAATCCGGAAGTGCTGACTACGCCGAATGGCTCGAAAAGTCAAACCGTGGCGCGGACTATGCACCGGGAACGGTCGTGGGCGTCCGAAATGGAAAAATCAGCCTTTCCACGGAGGGGGCAGAAAAAATCTTGGTTGTCTCGACGGCTCCAGTTGTTTTGGGCAACATGCCACAGGGCAGCCCAAGGAATTATGAAAAGTGTGCATTCATGGGGCAAGTGCCGGTGAAGGTGCATGGCAAAGTTCAGAGCGGAGATTACCTCCTTGCCAGTGGACTCCACGATGGCAGCGCTGTCGCCGTTTCGCCTTTGCGCATGGTGGTTAGTGACATGGATCGCCTCATCGGAGTTGCTTGGGAAGACGGGACACACCCGTACCAAAACATGGTCAATTGTGCTTTGGGCATGCCAAATGCGGGGTCGCGTTTGTTCGCAGAATTGGGGAAGCGTGCCGATGCGCAGCATGACCGGACCGATGCACTCAAGAGCATGTTGTTGTCGGTGGTCAATCCGCAAGAGGAGTTGGACATCGACGGCGTCTTCGCCAACGGTGGCCTGCCCACTCCCATCTTGTACGAAGCGCAAGAAATCACCTGGTCCAAAGCGGGTTTTGACGACGTGGTGATCCACGAATTCACCCCCGAGGCCATTGATATTGCGCTGGACGAGGCGGTCAAGTCCATGGCCAAACTCGACTTCCCTGTGGCGGATGTAGAGCTTTGGGAAGGCATCACGAACGGCGACCCGGTCATCCGAAGAACCATTTCCAACATCGTAAGCCAGCGCGTCAACGACCACAACAAAATGGCCATGCAGGCGATGCTGGAATTCGAGAACAAGGACGCGACCAAGATTCGCTACGTTGAACGCCCTGCTCCAGAGTGGGACGCCGACAAAGTGAGTCCGGATCGGGAAAAGCGCGGAAAGAAGTGGCACTTCAAACAATGGGGCGGAAGCCGCAACGGTTCGAAGTCACGCATGGAACCGTGAGGATGATGTAACCTTCCGCCTGATTGTGCGTTGAAGCAGGCATGCCTGCACAACAGCGCATCAAGCTGGTATTTTACGCCATCCAATGGGTGCTCTTCGCGGAGTTTGACCCGTTATTCATGGGTGACATCGTTGTCCAGGTCCACGAAACTGATTCATCGTCAATGGGATGTGGTTGACGTCGTCAAGTTCGATTCCTTGCAAAAACGACCCACGTGACGACCCACATGGTGTTTGAGACTCCTGAAACCATTGAATTCATTGATATGTTGTTAGCCCCCTACGGGCTACTTTCAAGATCCTCACATCTTTA
>JGI20158J14315_10001264_pt1 | contig 18687 bp, 22 predicted proteins | sample COG_08_FD_14315 | JGI IMG/M metagenome (IMG submission 14315)
GTCATCATTATAATTGGAATAAAAACAAAAAACCATGCCAAAACTGTTAGACCCATATCACATAATATATTTATAATTAATGACATTACTAACATAGCAATAAACTTAATAAAAGCTGCATTATATATTTCTTTATATATGTCTATTATAATTTGAATTAAACTAAATCCTATATATAATATTGCTGGACCACATAAAAAACTTGTCAACATAATTATTATATTAATATAATTAAATATAATAATTAAAAATTTTTAGTTAATTTCTTAGTTAATTTCTTAGTTAATTTCTTAGTTAATTTCTAAATTAATATTATTATTTTCTATAGATTTTACTAATTTATTTTTTGAATCTTGTTTTTCCAACAAATCTAACATTTTATTAACACGGTCATTCATAATTCTGTTATTTTTTAATTCCTCTTCTAATCTATTAATTTTAACATCACTTTCAATTATTTTTTTATTTAATTCTTCTATTTTAGTATCATTATTATTATTATCATTATTACTATTATTAATATTAATAAATCCATCATTATTATTATTTTGTAATTGTTCAATCATTTTATCTTTTTCTTGTAAAAGTTGCGAAAATTTTTGTAATTGCTCTTGTTGTTGCTGCATAATTTGAACAATTTGTTGATTGTTTAATTCTACTTGTTGTCCATTTTGATTTAATATTATTTTTCCATTTCCTTGTTGTTGTTGAATCATCTTTCTACGTTCTTCTTCTATTTCCTTTATTTGTTTTAATACATCCGGTTTATTTTCAGGGTCGCCTGGTTTATAATTTTGTAATAACCCATCAATAACATTCATATAAAATTCCTTTAAGTCTGGTTCTTTTACAAATTCATCTACCGTTCGTGGACTTGTTTTTTGAAATTGATTTTCCCCATTTTCTAATAATTTTTTTTTATCAAATGTATTATGAATATGAGAAAATACTAAAATTGTCTTTTTTGGCTCTAATTGAACAAATGGAACGCTATAATTCTTTAAAAATGCTTTTTCTTCAGCCAATGCAGCATTTTCATCATATCTATGTTCCTTTAATAATTCACGCTTAAATGCAAATGTTCCTGCTGTCGCATGATTTGGTCCATATGGTCCAAATTGAAACATCTTTTGAATATGTTTAAACCATATATATATTTCACTTGCACCAGCACATAAAGCATTTGGATGTGTTTGTAACATATTTACAGCATGAGAAACCCTTTCTTTTGGATAATAATCATCATCATCCATATAAACAATAATATCTCCTTTTGACTTATCATGCATAATATTTCTCTTTTTCCCAAGTGGCATTTTTGTATCATATTTATAGTATTTTACTTGCGGAATATCTTTTACAAGGTCTTCAATTAAGTCTGAACCATCGTCAATAATAATCCACTCCATTCTATCTTTTGGATAATCTTGGTGATTAAAACATTTTATAGTATATTCCCAAAAAGGACGTCTATTGAATGTTGGAGTACATACACTAACAAATGGTAGTACCTTTTTGCTATCTTTATCTTTTGATTTTTTTCCCATAATAATAATATTAATTAAATATTTTTATATTATTATTTATTTATATTAATCATAATATTTATTTTAATCATATTATTTATTTTGCTTTTAATCCTTTGCTTAATTTATATAAAATTAATACAACTAATATACCACTCATAACTCCTGTTGTATTTCTATCAAATGCAAAACTAGCCGAACCAATTACTCCAATACAAAATAAAATTGTTAATAAATCAGCATGATCTTTCATTATATCAAAAAATTCTAATGGATTGGTTATTGGAATATAAAAGAAATTAAATAGGGTGGATAATGTCATATATACATTTGCAAACATATTTCCTAATATTAATCCAAAAAATCCTAATACTGAAATAAATATTAAGTTAAAAAATAAAAATAAATTTAAAAAACCTTCATTAATTGCTTTAAAAAAGGTTATTAATGGTGCTATTATTTTATTATCTTTATATTTTGAAAAAAGTTTTGATAAAATATAGAAGACACCACCAACTAAAAAAGTTATACCACAAACATTTATAAAAGTAGTTAATGCGTTAGTTGATTGATTATCTGGATCTGCTGATATACTAAGACTTATCATTGCATAAATAAATAAAATTATTAATGGAACAATAGCACCAGAAAATGTCTCTTTATTTATTGAATAAAAATAATTATTTTTAGAATTAAATACATCATAATAATCGTTTAAATCTTGACCATCATTCGTTTTACAATTATCTATTTTTAAAAAAGGAAAAACGGATCCAAGTAAATTTCTCTTAAAACATAATATAATAGAAAAAATTGTAGCTATAGACATTATTACACTAATAATAAATAATACAAAACCAAGTATTGCAAACGGACTATATGGTAATAATAAACCACATAATAATAAAAATACTATATTACTTAGAGTAGCCGATGATTTAACATTGTTTTGAAATTTAGTAGATAAAGTTGAAAGTGTCCAATTTAAAAATGCACGTGTTAATAATACACAATATAAAAATGTAAAACTAAAAAATTTAATTGGAATTTTTATAATACTATAACTATCACTGTCATGAACATAATCGGCTAAATTATAAGGAAAACGTCTATTATTACTTTCATCTATATTTTCCTCTAATGTTATACATTTTGTATTATTTCCGTTTACATTTTTGAATTCTAAACTATTGCTATTAAATCCTTCTTTAACTTCACCACCTTTCATAATATAATTCTTTTTAGACCCACCTGATTGAGTTTTTTTTATTGCTTTTTGATAAGGGAATACACATATACTTTTTGGATATAAATAATCTAATAAACTTACCTTTCCGTCTAGTTTTTCGCTTATATTTTTACATTCTTTACTAAAATAATATAAACAGTTTATTGAATTACCATATCTCAACCAAAACTCATAACAGCATCCAAATATTGTTGTTACTAGCAATATTATTATTGCTCCAATTAATAATTTGAAAAATCTTGTTAAAGTATTAGGGTCATCAAACATAGCACTAAAATATGTTTGAACAGGTTCTTTATGACAAATATTATATCTTGTACCACTTATATAATAATCAATGCCCATATAATGATCTTTTTCACACGCTAATTCTCCTCGTGGTTTGAGTGCATAACAACCATCCTTAGAATCCTCTTTATTTCTTGGAATGTTAGTCAAATCTTTATTCATTATTCCACTTGCATCTATTGTTAAAATTTTTTCTTTTGTAATTGGATCTGGTACCATTTTATAAAATCCATCAACTAAATTTGCCTTAGATGGACAATGTTCTATACTTCCTACTTTTTGTTCTATTTCTTCTCCGTAAATTTTTCTATAACTCATATTAATATTAATATTAATATATCTTATTATAATAAAATAAAACAATTTAAAATAATTAAACTATAAATAATTATATAAATTTTTATAAAATTTTATAATGAATAAAAATAAAAATAATAAAATTGTAAATGATGTTAAATATTATGATTTTAAAGATGTATTAATTCTTCCAAAACCTAGCAATATAAATTCTCGTTCTCAAGTTCATTTAAATAGAAATATTATTTTTAAAAATAAGCTAAATTTTAATGGAATACCTATTATTGCAGCAAATATGACAACAGTTGGAACACTTGATGTTTATAAAGTTTTGAGTAAACAAAAAATTATTACTGCTTTACATAAATTTCATAAATTAGAAGATCTTGTTAAATATAATGAAAATCAAGAAAATGTTAAATTAGATCCTGACTATTTTATGATTTCTACTGGAATTAGTGGTAATGATTTTGAAAATCTTGTGCATATTTTAGATAATTTTCATGTTAAATTTATATGCATTGATGTTGCAAATGGTTATATTAGCAATTTTAAAAGTTTTTGTAAACAAGTTAAACAAAAATATCCATATAAAATTATTGTTGCTGGAAATGTAACCACAAAAGAAGGTGTATTAGATTTGATTGAATGTGGTGTTGATATTATTAAATGTGGTATTGGCCCTGGTTCAGCCTGCACTACACGTATTCAAACTGGTATTGGTATGCCACAATTTAGTTGTATTTTAGAATGCGTTGAAGCCGCAAAAAATAGTGGATGTTATATATTAAGCGATGGTGGAATTACTTGTCCAGGTGATTTAGGTAAAGCATTTGGTGCTGGTGCAGATTTTGTTATGATTGGTGGTGAATTTGCTGGACATGATGAAAATCCTGGAGAATTAATAGTAGATGAGGAAAGTGGAGAAAGTTATAAATTTTTTTATGGTATGAGTTCTAGTTATGCTATGAAAAATAATTATGCTACAAATAATAATACAAATTATCGCTCATCAGAAGGTAGAGAAATTAAAATTAAATATAAGGGACCTCTAAACAATACTATTGAAAATTATTTGGGTGGATTGCGAAGCACTTGTACTTATACTAATTCTGGAAAAATTGAAGATTTAGCAAATAATTGTCAATTTATTTTAGTAAATAATCAATATAATGCTAATTTAGTTAATGGAAAATAATAAATTTATATTATAATTATGAATATTATAAATTTATATTATTTATTAACACCATTAATTATTTATTTTATTATTACTGAATATCATACTTATGCTAAAAAATGGTTATATAAATTTTCAATTATTATATTATCTTTTATAGTTATCTCAATAAATATGTTTTTGAATAATTACTATATTAATAAATATATATTTCCACTCTTATTATTTTTAAATATTGCTATATTATTTTTTATATCTTTTAATCATAAATTTAATTTTATTAATTATTTAGTTTTGTTACCAATATTATATTTACTATATACTTTTAATTATAAAGATTTTGAATTAAAAAATAATTGTTTATTAAAAAATCCAAATAAAAAATGGATATATAGCTATATAATAATTTTAAGTATTTATTTCTTATTTTCTAATTTTATTCGCTCTAAAATTTGTCTTATATTATTAGTATTTTATCCATTATTATTTCCTATTAATCAATATTATATTCATAGAATATTTTCTTTAGTTTTTTTTGGTTCATTAAAATATAAATTAAGAAGCTTAGGATATAAATTCTACTTTTAAATAAATTTAAAGATTATATTTATAAATAAAATTTATAATTATAATATAATATTATAGTAACTAAGTTATGAAATTATTCAATACTAAAATAAATTTAAACTTTATAAAAAATAGTGCTAAATTTTTAATATTAGCATTTTTAATTATTTATTGCATATATATTCTTTATTTTTCATCTTTAAAAACTGTAGAATCTTTTGAAAGTTATAATAAAACCGAGGATTGCTCAAAATGTGAAGTTAAACCTACAAGTGGAAATTGCATTAAAATTTATGATATTAGCTATCATAAAATAAATACTGATGGTACTAATACTAATTTTTTTACAATTTCTTATGAAAAAATAGATACTGGTTATGTTTTTTGCCCATGGGAACCGAATTGTGATATTAGTAATGATTATAGAGCTAATATGCTAGATGATGATACTAGAAAAGGAGTTTCAAATGAAGATTTAGAAGCTAATATGTTTGGTTCTTTAAATAATACTAGATGTTGTTCAGGTAGTGATTGGTATAATACTAATACAATTAATTATAATAATATTTCAACAATAATAAATAATAAAACTGATTGTAATACTGTAAATAATGAACTTCAAATATTTTTTAATAGTCTTGATCTTACAGATAAAAATAAAGTAGTAAATATTCGCAATGATGGAACAGGTATTGTTGGAACAGATATTGATTATGCATATATTTTTGGAGGTTCTAATAATTATTTAGATTTTAGAACACAATGTAATACAAATTATGATTTTAGTGGAATATTATTTAAAGTAGATATTAGTGACACTGGTCATGTTTTACAAGATCCAAGATTACGCAAACCTGGTTTAACTAGAAAAACTATTATTGATAACATTATTAGTAAACAACAATTAATAGATATTAGTAATGATGCTATAAAAAAAAAATATAGTAATGGTGATTTTATATTTTATAATGGTAATAAAATTATGAAAACAGATTTTAATTATATAGTAAATGATGTAATAATAGATGTTAGTAATAGCTTTTATCAAGTAATTGATAAACATAATAAACGATTAACTGCATTAAAAACTCTAAATATGAGTAATGCTGATTTTGAACAAACACTTAACAATATATTAAATGATTTAGTTGCTCATTATAATCTAGCACCATCTAATTATAATAATAAAGATGGTTATTATGACAATAGTTATCAAATATTTAATTATGCTCCATCAAAAATTACTAATACTGGACAAGGATTTATATCACAAACTATAGATGCACCATCTGATTATAGTACAGCATACATATTAAATGAAAATGAATTTTTAAATTGTTTTGGTCACATTGAATCATCTGATTTAAGTATGGATTTTACAGTAAGTGGTGAATATTATAGAGATAATTTAGGTTTTTTTGGTTCAAGTGATCCTTCATTAGTTACTTTTGAACAATCTTCGTCAAATAATTACGGACCTAGTGCCGAGCTTGAAATGGAATTAAGAAGACTTCAAAATGTTCCACCAGGAGGTAATGCTCCAGTTGGTGTTATTAATCAATATTTAAATGCAATTAATGGATTTTACGAACGTCATATATCAAATATGTTGGGACCAAAAACACATAGTCCAAATAACCAATTGGTTTTTGAGAATGATAATCTTGAAATTAAAACTCCAACCTTCTTCAAATATGAAACTGATCCAAATAATACATATGAATGCCAACCAAGTATTACTGGTAATGATAAATTTAAAGATTGTGGACCAACTGCTTATTATACTGATTTTAAATCATAACTAATAATATTTAATTTAATTTAATTTGATTTGATTAATATTATATTTTTATATATATAATATTAAATGATTTATGGAAAAGATCCAATTACAAAAGAAACAATAGAAATAAATGAATGGTTAAATGAAACCGATGATAATATATTATTAATTTTAGACAAATCTGCTAAAAATGTTAGTTTTAGTCGTTCAGATTCTGGAATGAAAAATAAAATCAATGATAAAATTTATCTATTTAAAAGAAGTTATTTGCAAGTGCCAGAATTAAAACACATATATCATCAATGTATTCTTGAACAAGGACAACTTATGGTTAATGAAACATTTAAATCAAAAATAAGTTATTATAATTTAGGTTATTATTTGGGTAAACCTATTTTAATTGATTTAAAAGAAGCGATTTCAAAAGATGTGAATAAACATAGAATGTTTAAACTTAATTTTCCTTCTAATGAATTTGATGATTTTATAAATAAAGAATCCTTAATAATGAGTCAAATAGCATTAAGTACAAAAAATTTGTTAAAAGCACCAAAAGGGGCAACAATAGAAGAAAAAAAACGTATTACAGACGCTAATAAAATGGAAACTTATAATGCTAAAAAAAATTTACCAATAAAAAAAGAAGTTTATTTTGAAGAAGTTATGGCAAAAGCATTACTTAATTATTCATATCAATGGGATAGTGCAATTAATTTTTATTTGAGATTTGGTGAAGATTATTTTAATACATCAATATTTAAACAACATTATAAACGTTTTGGTAAAACAACAGAACAAGCTATTGAAAATGTTAAACAAAAAGTTTTAGATATTGATAAAGCATTTTTAGAAGCAGCACCAAGAAATGAAAATAATCAAACTTATTATTATCGGGGTATGCAAAAACCTTTTGAAAAATTAGGCAAAGTTGGCGATAAAGAAACAATTAGTAATTTTATTTCTGTTAGTAGCGCGTATAATGTTGCATTAAGATTTTCTGGTATATTACGTGGTTCACTATGTTGTTTATATCGTTTACAAATTGATAAAGGGATTCCAATAATTGATATGGTTAGAACAACCAAATTTAAACAAGAAAAAGAAATATTATTACCTAGAAATCTTGTTTTTGAATTAGTCAGTGTTGATATTATCGACTATCTTAAAAGAAAAATTCCTATTGCAAATATAAAAGTTCATTTACAAGATAAAGACCAATTCAAATTAACAACTGGATGCAAAAAATTTTTAGTTGGAAATATTGTTTCTTATAGCCCTGATTATATTGTTAATGAAACCAAAAAAGCAGACAAAAAGGCAGACAAAAAAACTGCAGCAAAAGATGAAAATAAAAAACCATTAAAAATAGATGCTAAATATGAAGAATTAATGGAAAATCATAAAATTGCTCTTATAGGAAAAAGATGCCCTAAAGGCTACAGAATACACAAACCCACAAATATGTGTGAATTTTTTGGTCAAGCTCAAGGTAAAAGTCAAAAACAAAGTAAACCAAGAACTAAAAAAAATTCTCCAGTTAAAACAGGCACCAAAAAACCGAGGTGTAAAAATGGAACTCGTCGTAATCCTAAAACCGGAAATTGTGAGGCAATTTAAAGCTTTGGGGGTTCTCAAAAAAATTGATTCGAATATTTTTTGTTATTTAAATAGTAAAACTCTCAAAAAAGAGACAAAAAAAAAACACTCAAAAACCTCCCAAAAAAAACTCCAAAAAAATGGAGGGAGAGGACCGCCACGACCTTCTCTTGCGCAACGAATACTATGATTCGTTCGAAGAAGATGATGGCGAGTATCGCACTATTCTTTTGACAGCAAAAGAATACCAAGATGCCTTTGTTTGGGATCTTCAAGAACTGATTGAAACAATGAATAAATTAGCTATATAATTTATATAGCTAATTTATCAAAAAGAAAAAGGGAAAAAGGGAAAAAGGGAAAAGGGAAAAAGAAAAAATTAAAAAATTTTTTTTATGTTTCTTGCTTCTTTTTTAATTGCTTCTTTTGTAATATATAAATGCAGCAGTTGCTCCTAATACTTGCGCTACTATATACATAGCCATTGTTTTTAAATCCAATTTATCATTTAACAACATCATATAACTTACTGCAGGGTTATAATTACCACCAGATATCCACCCTCCCAATAATATTACTAAAGTTAATGTTAAACCAATATAAAGAGCATTAGAACTTCTTATTATTACTGATAAGAAAATAAATGTTCCGAGAAATTCTACAATAAGACTAGGTATCATTATTATAATATAATATAATGAGAGAAAATATTATTTTGTTATAATATTATTTTCTCTCATTATAATAGATAATTAAAACTATGAAAAAATATGATATAATAATTGTTGGTGGTGGAATAAGTGGAATATATACTATGTATAATTTGAAAAAAAATTACCCTAATTTAAAAGTTTTACTTCTTGAAAAAAACGAGAGATTTGGAGGAAGAGTTTATAGTCATTATGAAAACGTAGATAACGTTGATTATGTTATGGATTTAGGTGCGGGACGTATTGGACATCATCACAAATTAATGGTTAATTTAATCAAAGAATTGAAATTGGATAAATATATGCATTCCATTACTAATACAGAAAATTATATAGAATATAATTCTAATAGTGGAGAGAGCAGTAATAAAAATTCCATTAAAGAAAAATATAGTAAGCTATTATATACTTTTTTTAATAGTAAAAAATTAAGTGAATTAAAACAATCGTTTTTAGAAAGTTTAAGTTTAAAAGAATTATTAATGAAATTTTTCAATAAAAAAGATTATAATAATATAGAAAACACTTTTGAATATAAACAAAAATTAGAACATTTTAACTCATATAATGCAGTTAAATATTTTAAAGAAGATTATAATTTGAAAAGTAATTTTTTTATTATGACTAATGGATTAAGTAGTATAATTGATTCTATGATTTCTATTGTCTCTCAAAATAAAAATTACAAACTTAAAAAAAATGCATATGTTAACAATATAAACTATAATAGTGATATTAAAAACTATGTTATAAAATATAAAAATAAAAATAATGATAATGATAATGATAAACTGGTTACTGCTAGTGCTAATTATATAATATGTGCATTACCTCGTTGCGATTTAATAAAATTCAATATTTTAAAAGATTATTTGAGGGATTTAAACACTATTAACGAAATTAGTAAAGTGCGTATTTTTGAAATATATGATAAAGATGAAAACGGAGAAATGTGGTTCAAAAATATACCTAAAACAGTAACAAATGAAAAATTACAATTTATTATACCTGTTAATGTTGAAACAGGTTTAATTATGTCTTCATATAATGAGAATCTCTCGACATATAACAATTATTGGAATGAATTAAAAAAGAAGGGTACATCTATTTTAGCAAATATATTAAATAAAAAATTAAGTGCTATTTTTAATATACATGTTCCTAAAAGTAAATATATTAAATTACATTATTGGCAATCTGGTGTTGCTTGCTGGAAAAAAAATGTACATAGTTATTATGTCTCTCATAAAATATTAAATTTAATGCCTAATTTTTATATTTGTGGAGAGAACTATTCTAATTATCAAGCTTGGTGTGAAGGTGCTTTAAGCAGTTCTTTACAGGTCATTGAAAAATTAGATTGTGTTTTAAAACATAAGAATAATAAAAAAACAAAAAAATATAAAAAAATTAAAGTTAATACTAGAAAAATTTGAGAGAACATTATAAAAAATGTCTTATTTTTATATCTTTGAATATTTAAAACTCTTTATATTTAATTATCATATTTTTTATGACAAAGATTACATAACATGTAAATTGGACATATTTCATGTTTTTGTATAAATAATTTTAGAATATCTCCTGATTTTATTGGAGTATTATTATCAATATATAAATCATTTATTGCCATCATTAACAAATCATATCGCGAATAAATATTACAATGTGCTCTTTCAATTTGTCTAATATTATTATCTCCTATTTTACCATTACAAATAACACATTTATCGGCTGTTTTAAAGAATGTTTGAACAAGATTTTGCGCAAGACCCATATTTAAATGTGTAGCTATTTGTTCTTTTTCACCACAACAACCCATTGTATCTTCAATTATTCTATTTTTAATTGTATTTAGTTTTCTTGAAATATATAAATTTTGTTTTTCTAATGTTTTTTTATAGATTTCACTTTCGGGATTATTTAAATTATCCATTTTGTTTAAATTTTTCATTTGATATTACTTAATTTTTTTAAATCAATTTTTTAATAATTATAAAATTTGAGAGAATGCTATAAAAATGTTTTATTTTTATTATATAATGAATAAAACAAAGAAATATATTAAATATATGTCCAAGAAAACCCATCAAAAGCAATTCCTTTATAATCCCAATGACCCTAAAAAATCATTTGATGTATATATTGATAAAGATCCATGTGATACTATTAGTATTAAATATAGCAATACTGATGATATTAAAAAAACTATTAAAAAATTAGAGAGATTATATAAAACAAAAAAATATCCACACAAACGTATATGACAAGTTGGTATGATTATGAAAGTAAGAATGGAAGCAATGTTAAAACATAAAAAAACTCGTTATAAAAAAGCTAAGTATGTGAGAGAAAGGTATAATTTAACAAAAAAATATTTTAAATTTTTAGGCAAACGTAGTAAAGCAAAAACTTTTAAAGAAAGGAAAAATATGACATTTAAAATATAATTATTATATAAATGTGGATAATTTATATGTTAATAGAATTTCCAAAAATATTAGCTTCATTTTTGGTAGATTTTTTTTATTTTATATGGCGTTATACTATATACTATTTTTTTGCAAGTATAACAAAAAATCCTGAAAAAATTCAAACAATAAAACAATAAAACAATAAAACAATAAAAATATTTAATTTATATTTTTTTATTTTAAAAATATAAATTAATGAGAGACTGTTGTAAAACTGGAAAAAAAGCAAAAAAATGCAAAAACAAAGATGGGAAAGTTTTTAATCTTCCACGTCGCTTCACTAAAAAACGCTGTTTAAAAAAAATAAAAGGTTTCACAATGAAGTCATCGTGTGCTCCGTATAAATATTGTAAAAAAAATGATAAATTTTGATATTATTATATTTTGGGGGTTCTCAAAAAAATTGATAACAATATTATTATATAATTATATTTACCCAAACACAAAAAAATGCTCTCTATCTATGCTACAGCAACATATGCACTAATTATGAGATCGTATATGCCCGGTCCAACTATTCCACGAGTTTCAACGATACAAGCCAATCTTGTTGGAAAGATTACACCAACTCGCAGAATTAACAACCCACAAGCTTATAATAAAATCCCAACAACTCCTGTTAAGTTTCCGCTCATTACAGAAATTCCTCAACTTAAAAGTATGGTTTATGATACAAAGTCAACTCGTTTATCTCTTCTTTCCAATATGTTAGAGAATGCATATATGGATTTGGATATTAATACAAATGTAACAAAATATGATTTTTGATTTTTACCATAAATATACATGACTTAATATTTTTGGAGTATAATAATTTTTAGATTTTTTCTTTTCTAATGCTATTGCTTGACCGCGCTTTTTTGTTCCTGAATGTCTTGAAAAATAATTTTGCATACGACGACGAGTATTATGATTTTTATGAGCATATAATTTTAATGGCGTGCGGTCTTTAAATTGTTCATAATCTGATGCTCCAAAATGAAGTTTGCGTATTTTTTTAGTTTTTTTATCTCGAATAAATGCTGTATATTTTTTTCCAGGAGGACCTCTCTCAAATCTTAATATTTTTTCTTTCATTTTTATTGATTTAATTATAATATATTAAATTATTTTATTATATTATAATTTTATAAATAATATATAAAATAGAATTTGTAATTATGAATGTTCCCGTTAAATATCTACCAAAACGTCTCTCCAAAAAAGATAAAGCAAAACAAAAAAAACAACTTCAAAAATCTAGAGCTGCATATAAAAAAGGTATCTATATTAATAGAAAACCATTAAAATCATTTAAAAATAAAAAATCACAACATCTTATAAATGCCGAAAAAATATATAAAGTTAATAAAATCGTTATCAATAATAATTTAGCAAAAAAAACTGGTTGCTCCATTAAAGCATTAAATAAAATTGTTAAAAAAGGAATAGGAGCATTTTATTCATCTGGGTCTCGTCCAAACCAAACGTCATATAGTTGGGGTATTGCACGTTTGGCATCCAGTATTAGCGGTGGTAAAGCAGCAGCAATAGATTATAATATTTTAGTAGAAGGCTGTCTAAAAAATTCTAAAGCATTAAAATTAGCAAAAAAATCACGCATTAAAAATGGATATGGAACACGAAAAGTTCCCAAAACTAAATTATAGAATTTATATTTATTTTTTAGCATATTTACGACCATATTTCATCCAAAGTAAAACACTAATTGTAAAACCTAATAAAAATCCTGCTACACATTGGTCGGGATGTTCGGCTAAAAAAATACGCGTTATCATAGGACCTATAAAAAATGTTAATATTGAATAAAAAATCATTATACCTATCATTGTTGGGTTACTTAAATGAACCATAGTTTTATAATATATTAAAAATATTAAAATTTAATATATTAAAATTAAGAATAGAAAATAAATAATTATCGAGAATATTCTAAATCTGCTGTTCCACTTTGGAATTTTAATATATTATAACGTTCCTCAATTATATGTAACTCATAATTATATTTATAAATTGAACCCGGGTCTTTTGAAGTAGCAATTACTACACCTGTTTCTGGGTCACAAATTGTTCTGAAATCAACATTGTCTCTATCCAATGGAGGATTAATAGCAATATTATATTCAAATTCTATTGTTTTAAATTTATTTGTATTAAATGCTCCATTTGGTTGGTATTTATATGGATCAGTAGATAATGCAAAATTATAACAATATAATCCTTCTTTACTATAACCATTAGAAGTATTATATTTTTCTATTTGACTATATAATTCACTTGGATAATCATCTTCCCTATATTTACCATCAACAATTATTGCGAATTTTGTTAAAATATTTTTATGATTTTTCTGACTAAAATCATCTGGTACATTTCCTGTAATATAAATATTTTTTGATAAATCAGTTAATTGTTCTAATTCTTTTAATAATCTAAATTCTGAATTTAAGTATTTTTTATCAATCAGATTATAATTGACATTATTTATATGACTATTATAATATATAAATTCGGAATTTCCACTATTACTTATATCTAATAATTGTAAATTATTGGGTTCTTTATTTTCATATGGCCAATTCGTATAATTTGACCATTCATTGCGTTCTTTTGCATCATCCCGACGTAAATACCACATCCAACTTGATACTAACCCATTACTATCAAATGTAATTTTTCCATTATTTTGAGTTAATTCTTTTTTGTGTTCATATACTAATTTAATTAAATATTCTTGTTTATTATTTGCAAATAATCTACGTTCTTCGTCTCCCAAAAAACATTGAGTTGTTATTAAATGAATTTTTCCATTAAATTTCATAGTTTTATCTACATATTTAAAACCATAACTTATATCTCTTGTTGGTGGCTCTTGAATAAATCTAAAAAAACCAAATGCTCTATCATCTATTAAAATCGGCTGTATTCTTGGAAATTCATTATAAGTTAAAGGATATATATTTTCAGTATTGGCACTTATATCATATAATACATTTTTTATTGTAAATAATTGTGAAATTGGTCTCAAAATAAATTTAATTTCTAATACATCATATTGCAAACATATTAATGGTAATGCCATTGTAGAAGCCATACTATACCAACTATTTATTGGAATATATAATTGTGTTTGTCTTATTGAAGGTTCTATTCCACTTGGATCTATTGTGTTTTTATAATTAAATGCATTAGGATAATTATTATTTCTATTAGCATAATTAGCAGGATCATTTAGATAACTTGTATTTCCAGACATTAAATTAAATAATTCTTTTTTATTAGCATCAAAATCTCTTTCAACTACATTTTGTATATATGAACCGCTATATTTTTGAATTAAACGACCATTGAATGTAAATTGAACTTCTTCTATTAATTGACTACCTATATTTTTTATCCACTGAAATTCGTATGGTCTATATTCGCTGGTTGTAATATCAGGTAAATCATCAGAAGTATAATGGTAAATTGGACTCCATATATTTGGTAAAGTGATTCCCAAATATGTATCCATTAATAAATCACCATATCTTGGTATTTTGAAACTAAATGTAGTCGAGCTAGAAACTTGTAATTCTTGATTACCAGTTTGATCAACTCTAAATTTTTGTAATCCAAAATTTGTATATTTAACATATTTAGATTTAAAAAAGCTTTTACTAGGATTTCCTGTTAAAATTATATTTTGATTTCCAATTGCAATTAAATTTAATAAACCACCTGCCATTATTAAAACACTATATTAATATATATATTATTTTTTTTATTAAATCTATATTAAATAATAATATATATATAATTTAATTAATAAATAATGACAGAAAATAATATGAATACAAGATTAAATGATATAAAAAATATTGCTACTAAAAAATTTGATAAATTAATAGGTGGTGAAAATAATGTAGTTATTATAACATTTATAATAATTTTTTTTATATTATTTTCCGTTTTAAGTTGGATATATAACACATTAAGCAATAAGTCAAGAAGTTGTGTAAGAATAAATTCAATATATAAAGAAGGCAACGATTTAAGAACAGATGCTGCTGCTTTAAAGCATGAAGGAGCCGAAAAAGATATATTAGTCAAAAATTTCTTCATCAAAACTGCGTATAATTGTTGTTGCGTTGATGGGTATAAAAATAATTGGGTTGATGGATGTGCTCTTAGAAAATGTATTTATCAAGGCGCGCGTTGTTTAGATTTTGAAATATATTCTTATAATAATGACCCAATTATTGCTGCATCAACTGCTAATAACAATTCGATAAAAGAAACATATAATTTTATGAAATTTCAAGATGTATTAAATATAATAACAAATGAAAATAATTCTACTAATATAAGTAATGCTAGTGATCCATTATTTTTACATTTTAGAATAATGAGTGATAACATTAACATATATAAAAAAATGGCTATTCTTATTAAGAGNGTTTTATTTAATAATAACGATCAAAATCGAAATAGATGTAATATAAAAGAAAAAAATTTAGTAATGTCAAACATTAATGAATTACAAAACAGATATATTATTATGGTAAATGCCAAAAACTATGTTAATGTTCAACAAACTGACTTAATAGATTATGTTAATTTACAATCGGGTGGTCCAAATTTAGGATTATTAAGATATCAAACATTGCTTGCTGCAGGCGATAATAATGTTTTATTAAAGGCTCAAACAAAAAGATCATTATTTATAGTATTACCTGATTTAAATAATAGTATAGAAAATTATGATTGGACAAAAGCATATAATAATGGCTGTCAATTTATTGCAATGAAATTCCAAAACGTAGATAATCAATTAATTCATTATAATAAAATTATGTTTATTGAAAATATAAATAACATTAATGGTGAGGCACTCCGAGCAATTATTTTGAAACCACCAAATTTAATAGAATCAGATCAAGACGATCCTAATTATGAAAAAATTTATGAACTTGGTGGGAATACAAAAGTCGATGCTAGTTTTTGTGAAATTTTAGGTAAAGGTTTTGATGATACTACTGAACAATGTATAAAATAATAACTTAATTAAAAATTATTACTATCAATAATAATACAAATAACAAATAATATATAATATTTTAATATATTATATATTGTTTAGTTTAATTATGGACTATAAATCATTTGAAGAAAAAGAATTACAAATATTAAGAGATGCAGTTGATGAAGCGGGGGAAATAATGGGTAAAAAAATAGCACAAAGTGAAGATATACAAAAAATTATTTCTTTATTAGAACATTATTTACGTACACACAAAATTTTATGTTACGGTGGAACAGCAATTAATAATATATTACCCGAACAATTTCGCTTCTATAATAAAGATGTAGAAATACCTGATTATGATTTTTTTACTGCAAATGCACTTGAAGATGCCAAAAAAATTGCTGACATTTTTTATAAAGAAGGATATAAAGAAGTCGAAGCAAAATCAGGAGTTCATAGTGGAACATATAAAGTTTTTGTTAATTTTATTCCAATTGCTGATGTTACACAATTAGATCATCATCTTTTTAATAATTTACATAAAAAATGTATTAAAGTTAATGGCATAGGTTATTGCCCTCCTAATTTTTTACGTATGGCTATGTATCAAGAATTATCTAGACCTATGGGAGATGTTTCTAGATGGGAAAAAGTATTAAAAAGATTATTATTATTAAATAAAAATTATCCATTAAAAGGAGAACAATGTGTAAGACAGGATTTTCAACGAACATATGAAGGTCCTATTGAAGAAAGAAATGCTATTTACGAATTAAGCAAACAAAGTTTTATTAATCAAGGATTAGTATTTTTCGGTGGTTATGCGGCAAGTTTATATGGGAAATATATGCCGCGTAAAGAAAAAAGAGTAATAAATTCTATACCTGATTTTGATATATTGTCTGATGAACCAGAACAAAGTGCTACAATATTAAAAGAACAATTAAACTATGAAGGTTTTAATAATATTAAAATTAATAAAAAACCAGCAATCGGCGAATATGTAGCTGAACATTATGAAGTAGTTATAAATAGAGATACTATTGCTATTATTTATAAAGCAGAAGCGTGTCACAGTTATAATTTAATTTATATTGACAATCAAAAAATTAAAGTTGCTTCAATTGATACTATGTTATATTTTTATTTAATATTTATTTATGCTGATCGTCCTTATTTTGATGAAAATAGATTATTATGTATGTCTGAATATTTATTTAAAGTTCAATTAAAAAATAGACTAGAACAAAAAGGTTTATTAAAAAGATTTAGCGTAAATTGTATTGGAAAACAAAAAACTCTTGAAGATATACGGGCTGAAAAAGCAAATAAATTTAAAGATTTAATTGAAAAAGGATTTAAAAGAGGAACAAAAGAATATGAAATGCATTTTTTAAGATATGTTCCATTTGAAAATGATAAGAAAAATTTAGAAAATAAGGAGAATAAAAATAAAACAAATCAAACAAAAAAAGCAAAAAAACCACAAGCAAAAAAACCTTCAAAAAAAGAAGCCAAAAAACGAACAAAAATAAAACGTGCTAAACCCCATAAAAAAAGAAGATAATAAACTAGATAAATATGAATATTTATATTTATATTTTATAAAAATAACATTTTTTATTATTATCTTTTGAGAGACCATATTTTTTACATTTTCTAGTAAGTTTAGTTTTTATTAATTTTTTAAATTTTTTAATTTTGTTACTATTAATGTTACTAGATTTATATATATTATTTTTATAAATTATACTTTTTTTTACATCTAATATAAATGGTTTTAATAATTCTATATTTCTTCTTTCTGGATGACCTTGAAAGCCATAAAATGGATAATTCTTATATTTTATAATATTTACAAATGATTTGTATTTTTTATCTTTACTTATTGCAACTAAATCTATAGATTTTAAATTTTTTATTTTTTTTGGTGAAATACCCAATTTATTATTAAAAATCATTTTATTAGATTTTTTATAATATTTTTTAAATTGTTTACTGGTTTGGTT
>JGI20158J14315_10001277_pt1 | contig 18556 bp, 9 predicted proteins | sample COG_08_FD_14315 | JGI IMG/M metagenome (IMG submission 14315)
CCACCAATTGCACCTCCGCCATACAGGAGTGTTGCTGGACCACGCAATACTTCAATGCTGTCAGCCAGCAAAGCTTCTACTGCGACAACGTGATCTGCACTTAAGGACGAGGCGTCAGTGCTACGGGTACCGTTCTGCAGCGTTGTNACACGGGGTCCAGAAAGTCCTCTTATNACCGGCTGACCCACACCCGGGCCAAAGCTCGCGTTGTGGACGCCGGGCAATCTTTCCAAGGTCTGACCAAGCGTCGCAGACGCCTCTCGGGCAAGCTCCTCGCCGGTAAGCACCGTGACAGGCAGACTAGTTTCTGTAGCGGTCTGATGGATGGGCAGGGTCACCAGGACATGCTCTAAGGGTGGCGGTTCGTCTATGGCAAAGGCACCACAGGTGGCAATGGCAACNCTACATGCCACAAAANATTTACAGGCTGTCATGGTTCTCTCCGACAAGACTAGCATTGGAAGGCCATAGGGATGACCTCGATTTATGCGATCTCAAGAGAGTTTAGGGGGATCTCGGTTACCAGCACCCGGCTTGGTGTCAGCGGTATAAGCCGGAATGCTGCCCAGTCGTTGGATCTGCTGGCGACCTAATACGGCAAAGCTGACCGGGGATTCATACAGTGGGGCATCGTACGCATGGAGACAGATCTCACAATGCTGCGTGTCTTCAATACCATGCCAATGGTCTGCAGCGATCACCTGAAGTGACAGCGTTGAAATCATTGCAGTCACCAATAGCCATCGCCCAAGGCGCTTTCGAGACTTGTCGATAACGGTTAATGATCTGCTGGTATTCACTGTTTTAGTCAGCTCTTCGTTTCTGGCGGCAACGCCGTCATTTTACAGTTAACAGTAGAGTGATGCGCGACATCAATCTATCACCACGCCTGATGGTTTTAAAGTGGCTAGCTGCGTCTTACCACGGGCCACCCGGCCTTGACAGGGCAGCGGTCGGCGGATCGACCGAGGCGGCTGTTGCGGGTTCGGCGCACCCTTGTACCCTTGCCCCCTTGCACCCCTACACCCTTACACCCTTACACCCTTACACCTTTACACCCTTGCAGCTTTGCAAAGTCGGACGCTTAAGCGGTGGCCCCTCGCAGCTGTGACGCCATCGGCAGCGCCGTTTTATACTTGACCTGCTTGAGCGCAAAGCTCGACTTTATGTTCGACACCCCGGCGATCTTCGCTAATTTGTCGACGATAAAGTGCTCCAGCGTCGATATATCTGGCACCAACACACGGATCAAATAGTCGCTGTCGCCGGTCATCAGATAACATTCCATCACTTCCGGTTGATCCTGCATCGCCGACTCAAAGTGTTCCAGCGATCGGTCAATCTGGCGCTCTAGCGCAACGTGAATAAAAACGCTAATGGGAAGGCCGACAGAAATCGGTTCGACCAGCGCCACATAGCGCTTTATCACACCCGCCGCCTCGAGCGCGCGCACCCGGCTGAGACAGGGTGAGGGCGTCAGGTCAATCCGTTGAGCGAGTTCGGCATTGGATATCTTGGCCGACTCCTGAAGTATGTGAATAATTTTTAGGTCTATGGCATCTAGGTCTATTTTCGGCATAATATGCTGCAATATTTGTTTTAAATGTACTTTAATGCTTAAAAATATCCCACAAAGGTATGTAAATAGCAACACCTGCTGCGCTGTCGTGATTACTATAGGCATTCTTTAGACGGTGATTTAGGTGACATGAGTATGTCTACAACAACCGATGTAACCGGCGTCGACGACGACCCAGCAGAGACCCGGGACTGGCTCGATTCGCTCACCGCAGTGATCGCCAATAGCGGCGTGGAGCGGGCCCAACACATTTTACGGAGTCTCGATCGCGCCGCGCAAAACCGTGGTATTACCTCACTAGAGCAGCCCTATTCAGCCTATCGAAATTCGATTGCTATAGACCAGCAGGGCGCCTTTCCCGGCGATCTTGAGATGGAGCAGCGAGTGACCGCGATCATTCGCTGGAATGCGTTGGTCATGGTAATGCGCGCCAATCAAGCCTACGGAGGTCTAGGTGGGCACATCGCCAGCTATGCCTCAGCAGCAGAAATTTTTGAAGTCGGCTTCAACCATTTTTTTCGTGCCGACAGCGAGCAGGGCTTCGGAGATCTGGTGTATTTTCAGCCGCACTCGGCACCCGGCGTGTACGCGCGGGCGTTTCTTGAGGGTCGACTCAGCGAGGACACCATTGGCAACTACCGCCGCGAGCTCGGTGGCGATGGCCTGTGTTCCTACCCGCACCCCTGGCTGATGCCCGACTTTTGGCAATTCCCCACCGGTTCGATGGGGCTTGGCCCGATGAGCGCAATCTATCAGGCACGGTTCATGCGTTACCTAGAGGGGCGTGGTTTGGCCGATACCGCGCAGCGCCACGTCTGGGGTGTGTTTGGCGATGGTGAAATGGATGAACCGGAGTCACTGGGCGGTTTGACGCTGGCGGCGCGCGAGGGCCTCGACAACTTAACGTTTATCGTCAACTGCAACCTCCAGCGCCTCGATGGACCGGTGCGCGGTAATGGCCAGATCATTCAGGAGTTGGAAAGCCTGTTCATCGGCGCGGGTTGGAACGTCATCAAAGTGCTCTGGGGATCCGAGTGGGACGCGCTGTTCGCGCGCGATACCGACATGGTGCTGCTGCGCCGCTTTGCCGAGACGGTCGATGGCGAATATCAAGATTTGGGATCTAAGGACGGCGACTACAACCGCACAAAATTCTTTGATTCCGATCCGGTGACCCGAGAGTTGGTGAGCCACATGACCGACGCGGAGATCAACGCCCTCAAACGCGGCGGCCACGACATGCGTAAACTGTACGCCGCCTACGCCGCATCGAAGGGAAAAAATGGCAAGCCAACGGTGATCTTGGCGAAAACTAAAAAGGGATTTGGCATGGGCGGTGCGGGCGAGAGCCGGATGGCCTCTCATCAGGCAAAAACCCTCGACGCCGAGGGCCTTAAGGCCTTTCGCGATCGTTTTGATTTACCCTTGAGCGACGACGATTTGGCGCAGTTACATTTTTATAAGCCGCCGGAAGACAGCCCTGAAATGCGCTATTTACGCGAGCGGCGAGCGGCGCTTGGGGGCTATCTTCCCACTCGCACATCGCGTCCGCCGAGCCACAACAGGTTGTCTATTCCGCAGCCTGATCACTACGCCAAGTTTGCCCTCGCGGCGAACGGCAAAGCCATGTCGACGACTATGGCCGCGGTACGCATGCTGAGCGCGCTATTAAAAGACACCAATCTCGGACCCCGCATTGTGCCCATCGTCGCCGACGAAGCGCGCACCTTTGGCATGGATGGGCTGTTTCGGCAAATCGGCATTTACGCGCCCCAGGGGCAGCTCTATAAACCCGAAGATGCCCATTCAATGATGTATTACAAAGAGTCACGCAACGGTCAGTTACTCGAGGAAGGCATTAACGAAGCCGGTGCCATGTCGTCTTGGACGGCGGCTGCCACGGCGTATTCGGTTCACGGTCAGCCCATGCTGCCGTTTTATATCTACTACTCCATGTTTGGCTTTCAGCGCGTCGGCGATTTGATCTGGGCGGCGGCCGATCAGCGCGCCCGCGGATTTTTATTCGGCGCGACCGCGGGCCGCACCACGCTCTCGGGCGAGGGCTTGCAACACCAAGACGGCAGCAGCCAGTTAGTGGCGGCGACCGTGCCCAATTGCCGGGCGTACGATCCCGCCTACGCCTATGAGTTGGCGGTGATTATGGACTACGGTATGCGGCAGATGATTGAGCGCGAGGAAGACGTGTTTTATTACATTACGCTGATGAATGAAAACTATCCTCAGCCGAGCATGCCCGAGCGTCCAGCGGTTGCCGACGGTGGGGGAAGCGTCGGGGACTTAGAGCGGGATATCATCAATGGGCTTTATCAACTCGGCGCGCGGGGTGATCAAGACGCCGAGGTGCGCGTTCGGTTGATTGGCTCTGGTACGCTGCTCAACGAAGTGATTGCCGCAGCAGATATTCTGGCGAATGACTTCGCCATTTCCAGCGACATTTTTAGCGCCACCAGTTACTCTCAACTCACCCGTGATGCGCGGGCGATCGAGCGTCAAAATCGCCTTACCGCCACCACCACCCCGGCCCTAAGTCATGTCCAGCAACAGCTGCCAGGCAACCTGCCCATCGTTGCGGTCAGCGACTATGTGCGAGCATTGCCGGAGATGATCGCAGCCTATGTTTCAGGGCGCTTTGTGGCACTGGGCACCGACGGATTTGGCCGCAGCGACCGGCGCGAAGCGCTGCGGGCCTTCTTTGAAGTCGACCGCAACAGCATTGCACTGGCGGCCATCGAGGCGCTGGTGCGGGATGGGCATATCGATATCGCAGTGCAGCGCAAAGCGCTCAAAAAATTCGCCGCAGCGCCCGATTCGCCGCCCCCATGGCAGGTGTAAACCCATCATAACAACGGCGTTCCGGCTTTCTTGCCGCCTGTTCCCTGATCAGGGTCCAAAAATACGCTAGAGCAGGTGGTGCTCGCCATGGCGGTATATTTAGCCTGGTGCTTTTTAATGCCGGTTTCGATGCTATCAGCTGTGCCGCTGTGTGCGGTGATTTTTGCTTTGGGTCGTGTTTTATTTTTTAGGGGTTACACGGCGGTAGCGGCATCTCGTGCTGTTGGATTCGCACTGACTTTTTACTCTTCGGCGCTTCTGTTTTTATGTTTAATTCTGCATGAGGCATGGCGGTTACTAGAGTGAGCTGGGACCATTAGCCGGCCATTATTGGCATCAAGAACTTGCCTGCGTAGCGCCTACCTTGCTGGGTATTGCCGACACAGTGGGCGCTATACGGGCAGGTATAGTGACCCAAAAATCTGGCTCACGACTTCGTGCCTGATTCTCACCATATTATCTGCCAATCTGGGAATTCTCAGTGAGACACTCTGTGACAAATAACAACTCATCGGAGGCATACTGGACACTGATTGAGACCCAATAAGTCAGTTTTTTATCAGATTGGCCAAACGCAATATTCCTTCGCGTATTTTAGCTTCGTTCATCTGTGAATAGCTCAGTCGAATATTACAACTATGCTCGGCGCCTGCAAAAAAAGATTCACCGGGCACGTAAGCTACACCGATTTCATTCATCGCTCTTGGCAGCATTGTGGTGGCATTCAAACCCGGGACAGTTAACCAAATGAAAAAGCCACCATCGGGTCGAGTGTTTTTGACGCTAGCGGGGAAAAACTCCTGAATCGCACTGAGCGCAGCATCTCTGCGGCCCTTATATACTTTACAAATATTTCCCATATGTGCGTCTAGATCATTGTCTCTGAGGTAGGTTGCTACCTGATACTGCGTCACAGTACTCGCTTGAAAATCACTGGCCTCTTTCAGTATGCGAAACCGATCCAAAATCTCGTAATCCGCGCAGGCCCAGCCAATTCTCACGCCAGGACATAGTGTTTTAGAAAATGACCCCAAATAAATAACGCGCCCATAGGTGTCGAAAGCTTTTATCGGCGGATACTTTTCTCCCTCAAAGCGAACTTCATAGTAAGGACTGTCCTCAATGATGAGGACATCGTGTTCTTCAGCTAGATCCACCATGCGCTGACGCCGATCCCCTGCAAGGGTAATCCCTGTGGGGTTCTGGAACTCTGGCACCGTGTAGATGAGCTTCGCCTGCGGGTTGGCTATCAGCGCCTTTTCCAGCGCATCCATACACATGCCGCCTTCATCCATAGCAACGGAGACATAGTTCGGTCGGAAAATATTGAATGAATTCAACGCGCCTAGATAGGTTGGCGATTCGACGATAATCGTATCGCCCTCATCCAGATAGGTTCGCGCAAGAAAATCAATGCCCTGCTGTGAGCCGCTGATCACTCGGATGTCTTCTGCGGTACAATTGACACCCATAGACGCCATTCTTTGACTGGCAATGAGTTCTCTAAGCGCAAGTACACCTTCTGCGCCATCATAGGCCATCATTGTGCGTCCCCACTCCTCGAATGCACGATCAGAGGCAGCGCGAAACGCCTCGAGTGGATAAACATCGGGGGCCGGCGCACCACCGGCAAAAGAGATCAGATCCGGATTGCGCGCGGCGATAAACATATCTCTGATGAAATCAGAACCGTAGCCCTGCATGGATCGAGAAAGCGAAATAGTCATTTGCTAGTCCTTAATAGGATTTAGGTAAGCCAAGTACATGCTCACCGATATAATTCAATGTTATCTGCTGGGTAAGTGGCGCCAGCCGGAACAACTGTGCTTCGCGCCACCAGCGCTCTTGATGGTATTCGCGCGCATAACCTGCTCCACCATAAGTTTGCATCGCGTGATAACACGCCTCTATGCAGGACTCCACGGCCACAAATTTAGCCATATTGGCAAAATCACCCGCAGCTTTATCAGTATTATCGATATCATTAAGGGTGGCCGCTTTTAACACCATCAGCCACGCAGACTCGACCTTTGCGTATGCAGCCGCCAGCGGATGCTGAACCGCTTGATGCATGCCTATCGGCACACCAAACACGTTCCGTTCACCGGCATATATAACGGCTCTCGACAGCGCGAGTCGCGCAGTACCCACTGCCCCCGCAGCAATGAGCACGCGTTCGGGGTTGAGCGTTCCCAGTAAATTATAAAATCCACGACCCTCATCGCCAAGCAAGCAGCTTTCATGTACGCGCAAGTCCTCTATAAAGACTTGATTAGACTTGTAATAATTGAATCCATGCTTGGGAATAGGGGTATGAGTGATACCGGCCTGAGGCAGATCTATTAGGAACAACGATATCCCGCTGGCTTTGCTTTTTCCTTCCTGGGGCTTTTCAGTGCGGGCAACTAACAATAATGCATCTGAATTTTCGATATTAGTAATAAACCACTTGCCACCGTTAATAACAAACTCATCACCTTCATGCCTGGCAAAGGTCGTTATATTGAGTGAGTTTGTACCTGCCTCAGGCTCGGATAAAGCGAACGCAGAAATCTTTTTACCCGTTGCCATATCGGGTAAATATCGGCGTTTTTGTTCTTCATTACCGTGATGCAAGACCGACAGGTTACCCAGCAAGCCAAACAGGTAACCCAGTGCTGGACCGCCGCCACCGCCACCACGACAAAGCGCTTCCATGGCGACAGACAGTTCAGTAAGACCAAGCCCCATTCCGCCATACGCTTCAGGTACCGGCAGACCGAAGAACCCCTGCTTTCCAATTTCAGCAATGAACTCAGAGGGGTACGTACCCGACTCATCCTTATCCCGCCAATATTCCGGGTCGAACCGCGCAGATATCTGTATCGCTGTATCAGCCATCATCTGCTGTTCCGGTGATAGATCGAAGTCCATTACGCCGCTCCTAAAACGCGTCTATACCGGTCAGCGAACGACCGATAGCCAGCTTCTGAATTTCGTTGGTGCCTTCAGTGACCATGAAGAGGCGAACCGAACGATACATATATTCGATTGGAAACTCGCTGGTAACGCCATTGCCGCCATGAATCTGCATCGCTTCCGCCACCACTTCACACGCCATCTCAGCACCAAACCATTTTGACATAGCGCTGTAAACATCCGACCGCTCATTATTATCTATCGCGCTCAAGGCACAAAAAGCCATCAGCTTGCCCGCCTGTATCTTGGTTGCCATTTCGCCGAGTTTTGCTGAAATCAACTGGTGGCCTGCAATAGGCTTACCAAATTGAACGCGATCTTTTGCGTAGGTTACAGAAGCTTCAAGCGCCGCCTCAGCAATCGCCAGCGCCATAAGACCGACAATCGGTCTTGAGCTAGCAAGCATGGTCAGCAAGGCCTTCATGGCTTTACCCGGCTCAACCATCAAATTGGAAGCTGGAACCCGTACATCCTCAAATGACACCTGTGCCGTCGACTGACTATTTAGGCCCATTTTCTTAATATCGTTGGTTTGGTAGCCGTGCTTTCGATCTACCAGAATCAGGCCCAACCCGCCTACTGGGTCGTCATTAAACCGGGCCAAAAGGAAAATAAAATCTGAGTAACCACCACTAGAGATCCATAATTTCTCTCCATTGATGACATATTCATCGCCCTCCAACCTCGCGCGACAGTTCACTGCTGTCACCTGTGAGCCAGCTCCGGGCTCAGACATACCAATACACCCTAACTTAGTACCCGCCAGAACCGGTGTAACGTAGTGCTCTTTCAGGTGCTCTGGCACCAGCGGTAGAAGCTTGCCTACTGTCATCTGAATCAAGCTGGTGATCGCTATGTCGGGGGATACCTTCGCCACTTCGAACTGCAACAACCCCATGGTTACTGCATCTAGGCCCATACCGCCTAACGTCTCCGAAACCACACCCGCGCCAACACCAAAGTCGACCAGACGCTGCTGTATTTCAAGCATTTTTTCTTTCGGAATCAGTTGGTCACGATACGCTTGTGCAACGGGCTTAAGCTCGTTTAGCGCATACTTTCCCAAGGAATCAACGATCATTTGTTGCTCTTGATTGAGCGAGAAATTCATAGCTACCTCATTAAAAATCGATGTACAAAAACACTATCCTGACCATCGTAGTGGCCTCTTTGAGCTACTCAAATATCAAATAGGGCACTTCGAGGGTTTGACGCATTCTCTAAGTGGGAACAAGCGCAGTAACATCAGATAAAAAAAATGGCGACACGCTGCTCACGTATCGCCATTAATTAAGCGGCAGAATTAAAAACTACCGAAGCGCCAAGTTGCCTGCACCATGACCAACGTCGGTGGCATGAGGTAGGCAATATCATATGCGCCAAGCGGCTGACCCGACATGTTGATCTTTTCATCCGAAAGGTTCTTACCAATTACCGATAGATCCCACTGGTTGTTTGCTGCTGCAATACCAATATTTGCGTCCACCTTGGTATAGCTATCCTGCATAAGATCTGGCTCAAGGGTTCCGTCGCTAAAGTAGTCATCGCTGTAGGACACCGTGATACCGCCGATCAGGTTGAGGTTACTACCCAGCGGCAAGACAACATTCGCAAACACCGAGCCTGATAAATCAGGCGCGAAAGGCAATTGCTGCCCAGCTGCGTCACAGCCCAATCCGTCCGCCGCAGCCGGTGTTGAACCGGAGCTGTTGCACGAAATACCTTGGAATTCGTCATACTCAGCGTCTAACCAAGCAATCGCACCCCCTAAAGTTAACCAGTCGCTTGGCATCCAACGGCCATCAATCTCCAGGCCCTGTGTTGTCGCCTCACCAGCATTGCCAATCTTTGTGACTACGCGAGTGCCATTAACCGTACTACTCTTGACCTGCAGGTCATCAAACTCGGTATAAAAAGCAACGGCATTAAACTCAGCTGCACCATCGGCGAAGCGGGTTTTAAACCCTAACTCGAAGCCGCTGGCCGTTTCGTCATCATAAACCACCTGGCCGTCAGGAATGCTGCTGCCTGTACCCGCACCACCAGACTTGGCACTGTCGCTGAATTTGGCATAAACCATGGTGTCTTCACCCATGTCATATTGCAGCACCAGCTCAGGCATGAAGTTATCTGCGCTGACATTGCCTCCCTGATCACTCGTGATGGTGCAGGCACCGCCGCCAAGATTCCCGTCTGACCAGTTAGCGCCAAGATCAAACGAAAATTGGCATCTACTGTTACGCTGCCAATCTTTGTCATCGTCAGAGTAACGCGCGCCGGCAATCACACGAAAACTGTCGGAGACGTGCCAGGTGCCTGAAGCAAAGACAGACCACAGCGTAGCATCCTGATTAAAAACATTGTTGCCACGCTCCTTCAAAGTCAACGTCTCAGAAAGTGGTACGACAATAAGATTGGGCTGATCAGACGTTAGCTCAGAGTCCTGATAATAAATGCCCGCAACATAATCAAACGCGCCTCCAGTCGGCGAAGCGATCCGTAATTCTAATGAAGTCTGTTGATATTCTTCATAACTCATCGCGTCCAAAGCTAAGCCCGGCAGACCCAGACCCGCAACGGCGACGCCATCTAGATCCGTCGCTAGGGTGTAGTCATAGTCGGAGTAACCGAACACGCCAGTTAAGGTATGCTCGCCCAGCGCGTAGTCGACGTTTAATGAAAAGTTACTCACTTGCTGCTTCGAGCCAGGCTTATCGAGACTGCTTATCGAAATATCTTTTAACTGCGGCAGATTTTCGCCAATGCCACTGTTCGCCCAGTTGAGCACGCCATCACCAGGCTCGACAAAGGCGGAAAAACGATTGACTGGCTCAGCCATTTGGCCCTCCAAGTCATAATCTGCATAATTGTATTTCGCCGTAATGCTTAATTTATCGGATGGCTCCCAGACCGCAGACGCCCTTGCGAGGGTAGATTCACTGCTGCCTTGATCGCCCAGTGTAGGATTATCGATGTAGCCATCGCCGGTATCTCTGCTTTGCAGCGATAGGCGCAGACCCAAGGTATCCGAGGGAGAACCACCAATGATCGCAGTGACCATCGAGCCGTCGTATTCTGATTCATAGGCGCCCGTTACACGCGCCTCAAACGCATCGCCTGGACGATTCGAAGCACTGTGTATACTGATAGCACCCGCGGTTGAGTTAAGACCAAACAAGACCGCCTGCGGTCCTCGCAAGATTTCCACACGATCCGCATCAAAGAAAGGGGTTCTCGTCTGGCGGCTGCGCGGCATATAAACACCGTCGACAAACATACTGACGGACTGTTCGAAACTGCGGTCTTCGCCCGATCCCATGCCACGCATTGTGATCAAGTTAGTGGTCACACCGTCGCCAATGGAGAAATTAGGCACGATAGTAGACAAGTCACCTAAGTCACCTATTCCCATGCTATCCAAAGTTTCACCAGAGAAGACTTCGATCGACACGGGGATATCCTGTGCACTCTCGACGCGCTTTGTTGCGGTAACGATGACCTCTTCCAACTGCGCCATAGCGGTGCCGGGAAGTGCAAAAACTATAGCTGCGGCAATTAAACTTTTAGGAAATTTAGTAGTCTCTTTCATTTTTCTTCCTCGAATAGACCCGAATTTTTATTTTTGCGCGGTTAACGCCTATGAAACGCTAAGCACTAACTCAGGCATAAGTTTAAAATTTGCATTAACTCAACCTTACATCTCCAATGTAAGAGGTACTAACACGCGCAACCATGTCAATTCGTGCATTTCAGGGGTGTCTGCAGCTAAGTTCATGCCCTTAATGATAAGACTAAATTTTTTCACGATGTAAATAGTCGCGCTGAATCGGGCGACAATTATCCGAATCCGACCCCCATCCGTCATTGCAAAAACAGTCAGGAGCGTGGAGATCCAAGCCCGTTATTGATTTCAGGTTCAACTTGATAGTGGGCGCAGTCTTGCGCTTACTGGTGGCGGTACAATTCGAAGAAGTTCTGGTAGCAGGGGCCAGCGGACCGATATGACCCTGGGTATTCCCACATCGATATTGGCCGTCATTGGCGATAATCTGGTGAATCAGGGAACCTTAGAAACTTCTGATAAATCAAAAGGCCTTGATGCTTTCCAATAATCGTGTGGGATTAATACGTTGCAGTGAATAGCAGGTAAACAGTGTCTCCTATTCGGATGTTGTAACACCCGCCGCGCGCAATAATTCAGTCGGTACCCCCATGCCTGTCAGGATGTTGGCGGCATGCAGCGACGGCGTTTCTTCCCAAGCGGGCTCAGCAACGGTCACACTAAAACGCGGCGCCGGCGCTGGCTGCCACTGGCCATCCACCTCAACATAGGCGTTGCGGGCTTTACCGTGTGGGTGTTCATGGGCCTCACCGTATGACAGTACCGGTGTAAAACAGGCATCACTGCCCTCCAGTAGGTCGCACCAATACTGCCGTGATTCACTGCCAAACAAAGTCTTCAGATGGTCTACCTGTAAGGCCCAGCAAGTGTTATCGAACTGCTTGGCACTAATAAACAGCGGATGTTCAGTCAGATTGAGCTTAGCTAACAACACCAGGTAAAAGCGCTCTTCTACCGGACACAGTGTGATGTAACCACCACCCAGACAGCCGTAGCTTCGATTCCATGGCGCAGCGCCATCCAGCCAGCTAGCCCCCCGATCGTCACTCAATTGCTCGGCGTGATAAAAACTTCGAGCAAAGGTAGCGAGATAGGCAATTCCGTCGACAATTGCCGCATCAATTACCTGCCCCCTGCCCTCGCGTAACGCGGGTATCAATGCGCTGCTAATGCCCCATGCCATCATAGCGGCACCCCCCGCACAGTCGCCCAGCAGTGTCGGCGGCGCCTGGGGTGGCATATCTGCATCACCGCTATGGTGTAGCACGCCAGTCAAAGCTATATAGTTGGGATCATGGCCCGGTACCTGTGCAAGTGGCCCCTCCTGACCCCATCCAGTCAGACGAGCAAATACCAGCGCGGGGTTTTTTTCCAAGCAAATAGCGGGCCCCAAACCAAGCCTTTCCATTACCCCAGGTCGGAAACCCTCGATCAGCACATCGGCTTTTTCTACCATACTGAGGAGTACTTGAATGCAAGCGGGATCTTTCATATCCAGCGCGACTATTTTTTTGCCACGCTTCATCGTGTCCCGCTTCGATACATGTAATGTCGACTCGCTGCTGGCCGCACTTCTACGTTCAACAAGGAATACCTCTGCCCCCATATCGGCCATCATCATGCCGCATAAGGGCACGGGCCCTATACCGGCCATTTCTATCACCCGAATTCCCGCCAGCGGTCCCATTTCCATTCTCCCAATCTACTGATTTACCTAGGTTAACAGTGTTGAGACCTGCGATTGTGTCGATCTCGGCAATCCTGCTATCAAAAAGATAGTCGTGCACATGAACCATCGTTTGCCCCATTGGATAATCGTTGGCCGCAAGCTGATTGCTATGGTGCTGTCCTACTGATGATATTGCAGGACGGGACTATTAATGACCAAGCATAAGGTGACACTCAAAGATCGGTTTACGCAACATGAGGGCCGAATTCACCTGCGTGGCAGTCAAGCGATGATCAGACTTTATATGGTGCAAAGACTACGCGATGAATCGGCGGGACTTAACACCGCAGGCTTCGTTTCTGGCTATCGTGGCTCTCCTATGACCGCCATTGACCAAGAGCTCTGGCGAGTTCAAGACTTGCTCAAAGCGCATCATATCCACTTTTGGCCAGGCACCAATGAAAGTCTGGCCATGACCGCTGTATGGGGCTCGCAACAAACTAACTATTATAATGACAGCAAATATGACGGGGTGTTTTCCATGTGGTATGGAAAAGGCCCGGGCCTGGACCAATCTATGGATACTGTGCGCCAGGGGAATTGGCACGGCGCATCGCAACACGGTGGCGTACTTGTTTGTGTGGGCGACGACCCTAACATGACGTCCACCATCAACAACTATTCGTCGGAATTACTGTTTCAAGACCTGTTGATGCCAATACTTTATCCCGCAGACATCCAAGAAGTTCTAGACATGGGCTTACAGGGTATTGCGCTCTCACGCTTTTGTGGCGCATGGGTAGGATATAAGCTCTTACCTGAAACCATCGAGACATCCGCTTCGGTAGATGCCGATATCAATCGCGTCAAAATAGTCACACCCGAGTTCGAATTTCCTGCCGAGGGCGTTAATGCTTTTCTGAAAGACTCGGTTTACATGCAGGAGGCTAGAATTCGAAACTATCGACTGCCTGCCGCAGTCGCTTTCGCACGTGCCAACAAAATAAATTATGTGAGTCATGAATCCGCTACGCCGCGGATCGGCATTGTCACCATGGGCAAGACTTGGCGCGATGTACGCCAAGCGCTGATCGACTTAGGCATCGACGAGCACCAGGCAGCGGATCTAGGCATTACTATTTTAAAAGTCGGCATGCCGTTTCCTGCAGACATAGAAACCTATCGAGAATTCGCAGCGGGCTTAGAAGAGGTTATCGTTTTAGAGGAAAAGCGTGACCAGCTCGAGCAGGGTATGCGCACTGCTTGCTATGACATGCCCTCGGAACAACGGCCTCGGATCGTTGGTCACCTCGACGAACAGGGCAACCGGCTAGTAGATAATGCTAAACCCATCACCACTGACGAAATTGCGATAGTGATCGCGCAGCGAATCGAACACTTTCACAGTAGCGAAGGGATTCAGGCAAGAATGAAACGGCTGAGTGGTATAGGTGAGCGCACGGCGAGCTTGCCCGCAATCAATATGCAGCGCTTACCGTACTTTTGCTCGGGCTGTCCCCACAACACGTCGACCAAAATTCCTGAAGGAAGTCGCGCGCTCGGCGGTGTCGGGTGTCATTACATGGTCACGTGGATGGATCGAGAGACCTATACGTTTTGCCAAATGGGTGGAGAAGGCGCTACCTGGATCGGTCAGCAGCCATTTGTAAAGACCGACCACATATTTCAAAATCTTGGCGATGGCACCTACTTCCACTCGGGCTCTATCGCGGTACGAGCCGCTGTCACTGCGGGTATTAATATTACCTATAAGATTTTATACAACGACGCAGTCGCAATGACTGGCGGTCAACCTCTAGACGGCACACTGACAGTCGATCAAGTGACCAGACAAGTTCGAGATGAAGGCGTGCAACGTATTGCTGTTGTCACAGATGAACCCGAAAAATACAACTCAGAAATAAACTTTGCCCGCGGCACCACTATTCACCATCGGCGAGAGCTGGACGAAGTTCAGCAGAAAATGCGCAAAATTGAAGGCGTTTCAGTCATAGTCTATGACCAAACCTGCGCGTCTGAAAAACGTCGACGCCGCAAGCGTGGCACATTCCCTGACCCCGCCAAACGCTATTTAATCAACGACAGAGTTTGTGAAGGCTGCGGGGACTGTGGGGTACAGTCAAACTGCACTTCTATCCAGCCGCTAGAAACCGACTTCGGACGCAAACGTAAAATTGATCAGTTCTCCTGCAATAAAGACTATTCTTGCGTGGAGGGGTTTTGTCCGAGTTTTGTCACCGTCAAAGGCGGCAAGCTGAGGCAGCGCATCGACATGCGCGACACCGATTTATCCCCCGACGTAGAGACGCTACCTAGCCCGACATTTGCCGAGCTACCCGAAACCGGCAGCTACACGCTTATGGTCACCGGTGTAGGTGGTACGGGAGTAGTCACCATCGGCGCGCTTCTGGGTATGGCCGCCCATATTGATGATCTCGGTGTATCTATCGTTGATCAACTGGGATTTGCTCAGAAAGGTGGCTCCGTTGTTACCCACGTACGTTTAGCCAGACAACAGGACCAGATACATGCTTCACGGGTGAACAATGGTGCAGCACAGGCATTACTGGCTTGCGATATGCTGGTCGCTGGCAACGAGAAAGTACTGGAATCTCTCAATCCCGCCATGACCCGCGCCATCATTAATCTTGAGCAAAATTTTACTGGAGAATTTACCCGCGACAAAGATCTCGCCTATCCGGCCGACAGTATTGTTACCCGACTAAAATCTCGTACACGTAAGGGAGAATCAAACTTCTTTAACGCCTCTAAGCTGGCGGTAAAACTACTGGGCGACTCGCTGGGCGCCAACCTCATGCTTATGGGTTTTGCCTGGCAACGCGGCATGATCCCGGTGCAAGAGTCATCACTGTTACAAGCGATCGAGCTCAATGGCGTGGCCATCGACTGGAACAAGACCGCCTTTGCATGGGGTCGCAGGCTGGCACATCAACCAGAACTTATCGATAAGTTTCTCGGGCTTGATCAAACCGTTCAGCCGCTTGTGTTTGTCCCCACAAAAACCAGTGACTGGGCAGAAAAATACAGTCAAGAACTGAGGCACTATCAAAATGATAATTACGCGGAGCGCTATTTGTCACTAATAGCACACGTGGTCGCAGTTGAAAAAGCCGTCATCTCGGCCGACCAGAACTTCTCTCTGACAGTCGCTAAAGCCGCCTACAAACTCATGGCATACAAAGATGAGTACGAAGTGGCCAGACTGTACAGCGCGCCCGAATTTATACAGAAACTACAGGCACAGTTTGAAGGCGACTACACACTGGCGTTTAATCTTGCGCCGCCAATCATTGCACCTAAGGACAAGGCAACCGGTTTGCCGACCAAGCGCCAGTTCGGCCCCTGGATGCTAAAAGTCTTTGCTGTCCTAGCAAAATTCAAGTTTCTGCGTGGCACAGCACTCGACCCTTTTGGCTATTTCGCCGAGCGTAAAATGGAACGCGCACTTATTGATACATATTTTGAAACAGTCGAGTTGTTGCTCCGAGATCTTAATTCCGATAACTATGATCTGGCGATTGAGATTGCAGCGTTACCAATGACCATTCGGGGCTTTGGCCACATCAAGCAGCAGAATGTCAAAGAGGCGCGGGAAAGGGCAGCCGCACTCATGATGCAATGGCCACAGATCAAGCGCGACATAGCGGCCTAATAGACACACATTTGCTAGGCCAATGGGGAGACGCAGCTGCATCTATTGTATCCCGGCGCTTTAGGGTGCTCGCGAGCTGCCTGTAAAAATGATCAAGGTTAACTTGCCGCGCAGGTCACAAAATGCCGACTAGGCATGAGCATTTATGCTCACGCCTCTTTTTGAGTGCACGTATCCAGATCATGGATAGTCTGCGGCTGGTTGAAAACTTTGACGGTAGGTAACTCACCCATATACTTCTCAACTTGCACCAAGCAGCTATGCGCACTGCATCCCTGCGCCAGTGAGGATGTCCCAATGTCTGGCGTTACCGCATTTGGATTGCCATGTACCTCCAGATCAATACCCGCGACTTGCTGCGGATCAAACCAAGCACCTGTTGGTAATTCTATAACTTGGGGACGAATCTGATCAGACAACTCGACGCCAGCGAGACAAGCACCGCGATCGTTGAATACCCGAACGATATCGCCATCAACAATCCCTCTAGCCAACGCGTCTGCCGCATTTAAGCGTGCGCGCTCTCGCCCCTTAATTTTACGTTTACGACTCAGCGCCGCATGATCAAACTGGCTGTGTAGCTGTGTTCTTGGCTGATTAGAAATCAAATGCAAAGGAAAACTCTCAGCGCGCTCACTACCCAACCACTCCGCTCGCGGATACCATCGCGGATATCCACCGCAGTCTTCATAATCAAAGCTGGCTATTACATCTGAGTAGATCTCAATTTTTCCCGACGGCGTCTGTAATGGATACAACGTGGGGTCTCTCCGAAAACGCTCAAGCGTGTATTCCGCATCGGGCAACTGGCTTTCAACTGAAAACTGTTCCCCCTGCCAGAAGGTCTCGAAGTCTGGCAAATCAATGCCCTGCGTCGCTGCATTTGTACGTGTCTCGCAATAGATTTTTTCCACCCACTGCATTTCACTGCGACTTTCAGTAAACGCCTGTGCAAATCCCAATCGGGCCGACAGACCCGAGAAAATATCAAAGTCACTGCGGGCTTGTTTAAATGGGGGAACGACCTGTCGCATGGGGGACAAGTACACATCATAGCTACTGCCGCCGATATCGTTGCGCTCGAGCATGGTAGTACAGGGAAATACAATATCTGCATGTCGCGCCGACGCAGTCCAAAAAGCCTCATTGACGATAATAGTGTCGGGCTTGCTCCATGCTCTTCGTAACGCATGTAAATCCTGATGATGATGAAAAGGGTTGCCCCCTGCCCAGTAAATTAGCTTGATATCGGGATAAATTAGGGTCTGCCCATTGTAACGAAACGTTTTGCCCGCTTGGTTCAACATATCTGCATGCCGAGCTACAGGGATGAAGGCATTGCTCGGCGCAGAGCGCTCACCAATTTCTAAACCGAGCGAACCCATTTTGTAGTTTGGTATGCGTCTGCCGCCAAAACCCATGTTGTGAATGCAACCATACCCGTAGCCAATACCTGCGCCGGGTACGCCCATATGGCCCAGCATGGCGCCCAGCGTGGTGATCATCCAATATGGCTGCTCACCAAATACCTGACGCTGGAGTGACCAGCTAATGCCAAGGACACTGCGTTCTCGCCCCAGTCGCTGCGCCAGCTCCCGTATATCAGTCGCCGGAATCTCACTCAGCGATGATGCCCAGTCTGCGTCCTTAGGCTGGCCGTCGTCTGTACCTAGGAGATAGGGTAGGAACTTGTCAAAACCCACAGTGTATTTGTCTAGAAAGTCTTGATCATGCAGATTTTCGCCAACCAATGTGTGCGCAATCCCCAGCATAATTGCAACATCGGAGCCCGGACGACATGGCCACCAGTGCGCATCCAGCTCTCCGAGTACGTCATCACGCACGGGGCTAACATTGACAATATGAACGCCGGCTTTTTTAAGTAGGCGCAGCTGTTCCCGCGCGGAATGGCTTCCTATACCCCCTGCATTTACCTGCGCGTTTTTAATGGCTGCGCCGCCAAAAAGCACCATAGTTTTAGAATGACATGCGATTTCCGAGGGCGTGGGTGCCTCCCGTACGAGCTTTAGAAATGGCATACCCACAATATGCGCCATGATGACTTCAGCGGCTGCACTCGAGTAGGTATTAACCGAATCGACGTAACCACCGGCCAGCTTAAGGAAGCGATGTATCTGACTCTGCGCATGATGAAACCGCCCAGCGCTCGCCCACCCATAG
>JGI20158J14315_10001286_pt1 | contig 18507 bp, 11 predicted proteins | sample COG_08_FD_14315 | JGI IMG/M metagenome (IMG submission 14315)
CCAATATCTAAGGTATCTGAAGAGGTGTTTGCATTTGCAAGTTCCAACATATTATCTTCAACAGATGTTGTTGTTGCATTGATGGTTGTACTAGTCCCATTTACTGTTAGGTTTCCTGAGACAGTTGCATTTCCATCAATAGTAGTATTACCACCTATCTGTAAATCTGAATCAGTCTTTATCCCTATATCTGCAATGAATTTTGAATTAGTAGCCATGGTTATATTTAGTTCCTATAATAAGAACTATTTATGGTTTTTGAAATGTGGTTAACAAAAAAAGGGACTCCGAAGAGTCCCTTTAAAATTATATAATAAGTTGTTACGCTTCTATCAATGTTCTGTCAAACTTTGTTACAGTTGAACTAGCACTTGATGGTGTAATTTTCAACTCTACATTTGCACCATTTATATCAGCATCAAAAGTTGCCAATGTTGATGATTTCAATGTACCGTATGCAGTCAATGTGACGGCAGAACCGTCATGGACAAGAACAACTTCTGTAGAGTGATAATCACTCCCTTCTTTCATAGCAATGACATATCTTGCAGCTCTAAATGAGGCATGTGCAAAAGTGTCTAATGCTACTTCTGTAGTTGCAGTTGTTGTTAATGAACCTGCTTTGGATGTTTTAGAGTTAACAATCTTTGCAGTGACTATGACATCATTATCGACATCATATTCAATTGCACGAATCAACTCAGCGATTTTAAAACTATTTGTTTTAGCCATTTTATGATTCTCCTTATGTTAATCTAATTTGAAAGGTTGAAAATGAAGTATTTGTATTCGCAGGTGTGACTAACAATCTCATATTACCTGAATCTACATCACTTGAAAGAGTGAATAGAGAGGCATTTGAGAATGCATCACCATATTGAATAAAATATGCATTTGTACCATCGTTAATTAATAATACTTCAGCAGCATGAGTACCAGCAGATGCATGTGATGCCATTATGACATACTTGATTGCTTTATTACCTACACCGTTAGAACTCAATACTTGGTCAGCAGTGGTTGCTGTTAAACTTGATGAAGTGAAAAATCCTTGCACCAAATTTGATATTGAAGTTTGAGCTACTACTTGAAGTACATCTCCTTGTACAGCATCTTCCTGCAATGTGATAGTAGAAGTTGAAGTAGTGACATAGTCGTCTCCACTTACTAATTTCACACCATTTAGATAGACTTGTTCTAAACCTAGAGTATAACTCAAAGTTGCAGAATTATCATCAGAACCCGTAAATACAGTTTGAGTTGAACTCGTGACTGCATAATAGAACTGAGTTAGTCCACTAGATGGAGCATCGGTGAAACCTATGGTTCCACTTCCGTTAGTAGACAATAATTGTCCACTTGTTCCATCACTTGTTGGAAAAGTTAATGCGTCATTAATAGTTAGTGAAGCTGGGTTAGACCCGACCTCGACTATGGCAGCGGAACCATCATTTTTTTCAGTATAGAATCTACCGTGATAAGTGTTTACTGCTAATTCACCTAATGATAAATCACTAGTTGCAGGAACACTATTTTGAGTAGCACTTCTTTTGAATTGGATTACTGTTGCCATTTGTATCTCCTATATTAGAATGAACCGCCGTCTATTGCTGTAATTGCAACTGCACCTGAAGTAACTGTAAAGTTATTAGTGTCAAATGACGCAATACCTTTATTAGTGACTGTTGCATCTTCACCTGAAATAGTGATTGCACCGTCAGCGTTAGTCACATCCATTCCTTCACCAGCAGTTAAAGTTGCAAGTTCCATGTCTCCATTAGAACCATTACCAATCATTAACTGTCCAGCTGTTGGAGCTGCACCGTCTAATGAAGTAATTGAACCACTTAATGCAAGACCAGCACCTGATAAATTACCTGATGTTGTTAAACTTGATACTGTTAAACCACCAAATTCTGCATCACCAACACTTCCTGAGAAGACTGAAGATGAATCTGTTGCATCTGATATAAATTTAAATGTACCATCTGTATCGTCCATACCAAAGAAACCAATCTTAGCAGTTGAACCATTGTGCCAGTTAAATTTAATACCTCTGTCTAAGTTATCGTCTGAAGTTCCTTCACCGATTTCAAATACAGGGTCTGCAATTTCTACTGTTGTAGAGTTTACTGTTGTTGTTGTTCCGTTAACGGTTAAGTCACCAGTCACAACTACGTTTCCACTTGCAGTCATTGTAGTTGCAGTGATGTCATCAGATGTAAGTGTTCCATCAACTGATACGTTGTTGAAAGTTACGTTATCTGTTGTACCTACTGCCTGACCAATAGCGAAAGTCGCTGCTTGACCTGAAACAGAAGTTGTTACACCAGTTCCACCAGTAAATGTGATTGACTGTGAGTCTAAGTCGACTGCACCAGTTCCTGAATCACCAGCCATATCTAAATCTTGTGCTGTTACTTGTGAATCTACATATGCTTTAACAGATTGCTGAGAAGGAACTTTAACTGCAGAGTCGGAGACCATATTGTCTTCGTCTACTAAGAAGTCGATTTTTCCTACTGTTACTGCTGAGTTAGCAATGTGAGCTGTATCAATACCACCGTCTACTAAATGTTCTGAGTCGATTGAATCGTCTGCAATGTTTGTTCCGTCTACAACATCAGAACCAAGTGTTAAAACACCTGTGTCTGCTAAAGTAGCATCACCTGACATTACATTGTCAATCCATTTTGATGTTCCTGCATCATATAATAACATACCACCGTCTGCTGGTGATGTGATATTAGTGTCGTCTGCACCTGCAAGTGTTGATGTTGTTGACAAGAAAGATAAGTTTCCTGAACCATCAGTACCAATCACTTGGTTTGCAGAACCGTCTGCTGTTGGTAGAACGAAAGTTGTTGATGCAGCTAGTGTATCGGCAGCTTTCAATGCAACGAAGTTTGTTCCGTTGTCTGAATCTTCCAATAACTGTACACTTGCACCTGCAGTTGAACCATTACCAACTTTTAAGTTAGCAGGAGTTGCAGATGAACCTTCTAAGATATCTGTATAATACTTACCACCGATTGAGTGGATTAATGCAGTACTGTTATCAGAATCTACAGATTCAATGTATAGTTTTGCTGATGCACCTGAATTCGCTCTATCCTGTACGTATGCTAATTCTCCTTCTGACAAATTTGATGTCGTTGGAGCTGTTGCACCCGTACTTCTTTTAATTTGAATTACTGTTGCCATTTTTATTTCCTATAAAAATTAATTGTTATATTTGACTCTTCACTGTCCGAGTCGTGATTACATTATGTACCTGTCCACTCACTATGTGGGTCGTGTCTCACTGATTGACACCTTGATTTTTGTATTAGTATTTAGACAACTAGAATGTTCCACCGTCTAAATTTGTAGTAGTTGTCCACTTGTCTGATGATGCATCATAAGATAATAATCCATCATCTGTTTCTGATGCATTTACATCTGCTAATTCGTTGAGAGATTTTTGACTTAAATCAGTTCCACTTGAACCTGAGCCTATTGCAACTTGTTTTGCACGAACATTTCCTGTTCCTGCTACTCTACCACCTATTGTGGCAACTCTACTTAATGTTCCTTTAATGTTTGACATAATCTACCTCGTGACGCCTGGGGTAACTATTGCTTGTCCTTCGACCACTCTTGTGGTTTGTCCACCACCTGACGTAATATTTAAATCATAAACATATCTACCTGCTTCTAATCCTGAAGTTATGGTATCGTTTAAAGATAGTGTGACTTGTCCTGCAGCTGCATTAATACTTGTGGTAAAGGTTGCACTAACAGTTGAAGAAGTGTATGTTTTTCTTATTTGACCTGCAGAAGTGTAATTAGTCATATCCAACACATCACCTGCAGAATCGGTTACATCTACTGTAATACTGAAGTCTGTTCCTTGGTCGATAAAAATGTTTGCAAGTATAGCCATATAACTATTTATGCGTTTTTAATTACTAAACTGAGAAGTAGGTACAGACTGATGTATTTTTTCTACAGTTCCACTATCGTTTGCATATACTTGTTGTGCTTTCCTAAGAGTTCCATTGTCATTTACATATACACCCTTAACTTTTGCAACTGGCCCTATTGTTCTTGTTGCAATGGAAGGTTGTTGATATATGTATGGTGCTTGGAATGTATATGGTGTATTATATGTGACCTGATATACAACATTAGTTTGTGAGTTTGCAATGTAAGGTTGCTGAGCAGATGCAGGATTCCTATATGTAATTGGTGTTCTATTCTGATATGTAAACGGTGTTTGACCCTGTCTTGTATATGTACTAGGTTGTCTTGCTTGATATGTAAATGGTGTTTGACCAGTTCTATTATATGTAAATGGTGTTTGACCCTGTCTTTCATATGTGCTAGGTTGTCTTGCTTGATATGTAAATGGTGTTNGTCCCTGTCTCTCATATGTAAAAGGAGTTCTTGCATCATATGTAAATGGTGTTTGTCCCTGTCTCTCATATGTAAAAGGAGTTCTTGCATCATATGTAAATGGTGTTTGACCCTGTCTTTCATATGTGCTAGGTTGTCTTGCTTGATATGTAAACGGTGTTTGTCCCTGTCTCTCATATGTAAAAGGAGTTTGTGCTATAACAGGGGTTTGTGCATTTGCAATATACGGATATGGGTTTGCTGTCCAAATTGGCATTTCTTATTACTCCTTATAGTGGCCCACCACCGCCACCTGTATACGTATGTTCAAATTGTTGACAAACATGTATTTCTTCTGATGCTAAGTCTGGAAATCCACTTCTTCTAAATTTTACATCAAATGCATTACTTCCAGTACCACTAGTCGAAGCACCCCCACTTCTACTATGAAGAGTTTGGTATACAATTCCAAAGGTATCACTTGAAACGGTAGCAAACGTTCCTTCTGTAAGACCATAGGTTGTTCCACTGCCCGTCTGAGTCCATGAGTCAGTCACTCCACAAGTGGAAGTACCACAACTTTTGGTCACAACAATACTGTCTGTTTCTTCAATTGCAAAACTTGTAGGTGCTGATGATGTTGGAAATACATATGTAAAAACATCTCTGTAGGTTCCATTTGATGGTAATGATATAGATGACGGGCTTCCACTTACACCAACAAAACCATCAACACTGTCACCAAAATAATTCATCATTTGCACGTCCAAATCAAACTGTGTATAACTTGTACCTAAAGATGTATAAGTAGAAATGGTCATTTTATATTGAAGTCTAGTATCAGTAACTTCAAAACTTCTTTGGTTGGATATTGCATTTTCAGTTCTGATATGATTATCTCCATGGCTAGGAACTGTAATATTATCAACTGTACTTAGAGTTTCAGTGTAACTAACTGCTTGACCAGTACCAGTTCTACTATATGTTGACGGTTGACCATGATTATACGGTTGTTGAGCATTTGCAATATACGGATAAGGTTGTTGTGCATTAGCAATATATGGTGTTTGTGCATTAGCAATATACGGATACGGTTGTTGTCCATTTGCAATATAAGGTTGTCTTGCATCTGCAATATACGGATACGGTTGTTGTCCATTTGCAATATAAGGTTGTTGAGCATCTGCAATGTATGGGTAAGGTTGTTGTGCATTAGCAATATATGGTGTTTGTGCATTAGCAATGTAAGGATACGGTTGTCGTGCATTAGCAATGTAAGGATACGGTTGTTGTGCATTAGCAATGTACGGATTTTGTGCATTAGCAATATAAGGATACGGTTGTTGTGCGTTTGCTATATACGGTTGCTGTGAGTTTGCTGGATTCCTGTATGTAAAAGGAGACCTATTTTGATAGGTTGCAGGTTGTTGTGCAATAGCAGGTTGTTGTGCAACTCTTTGTGCTGTTGCAGGTTGAGTTCCTTGTGCAGGATTCCTTTGATTAAACGGCTGTTGAAAACTCGTTCCTGTGTTTATATAAATTTCATCTGACATAACATAATCTTATATGACGAACCATAAGTGTCCAGTTGATGTTGAACCAACAACAGTTGGTGCAGAACTAACGACTTCATAGTCTAATACAATATTGTCTGAGTTTGTAGTGATACCATTTGAGGTATTTGCACCCATAACACCATTAGATGAGTTATAAGTCAAACCATCTCCACCTGAGATAGCACCTCTTGCATCTGAATCACCATATTGTGCAGCTGCAGAAAATGCCAGTGTGTTATTTGCATCATCATAACTTACAGTTATATTACTATGTGTTGCACCAGTAATCATTCCAGCAGCAGCATCCATTGCATCTTCATTTGTATAAGTTGCAGCTGCATTTTGGTTTTCCCAATATCCTTCAGAATTATTCCAAACCATCAATTGTCCATTTTGTGGTGAACTAGTCTGTACATCACTCAAACCACTTACTGCATGGTTTGATATAGAAGATGTTGTTGATGATGTTGTTGCATTACCTGTCAATGCACCCACTAATGATGTTGATGTTATAGAACTAAAACCTGTTCCAACTCCACCTGAAATAGATGCAGTTCCATCTGTTAGTGTTGATGCTGTTAAAGTTTTACCACTTGCAAGTGTTATGTCATCTTCTGCATAAGTCTTTCCTGCAAGTTGAATATTGAACCCACTCTGTAATGATGTTGTTTGATTTGGAGAACCTTCTCCATTTAAAATGACACCTGAATCATTGATGTTGTAAATAGTGTTAGCAGCAGTCTCTGTAAACTGACCTGCAACTCCACTACCTGCACCAATGTTTGTTCCTAAGTAAGAACCTGTAAATGAATAGATTACAATTTTATCAGATACAGTTGCACCTGAAGTTAAAGTTATAATAGTGTGTTTGTTTCCACTTGCACCACTAATTGTGAAGTCTGTTCCTTCAATTAAATGTTGTGCATTTTTAAATACTTGGATTCTATTTGCACGGAACTCTAATGAATTATTAAATGAATCATCACCAGTAAAAACAGTTTGTCCAGCAGTTGCAATATAAACAAACTCTTGGAAAAAGAAAGATTTATCTTCTAGTGAATTTACTGCATCAACTAATGTAGAAGAGTTGGTTGTTCTNAATCCACTCTTATCCCCTACATCAATTGCAAGTTCGTTATACTTCTTTCTGAAGTCTTCTATAGTACTAAACTGATTAACTGTCTTTGCCATGTAATTTCTCTATTAAGTCTGAAAGTAGATTTTTAATCTCTCCCATCTCTTCCTTTAATGTATTTATGTCCTCTGTCGTTTTCTTTTGCAACTCACGTCTCTTCTTTACTGCAAGATATCCATTATAATCTGTACTTACAATAGCAGAAGAATGTTCATCTCTTATAAGATTACTATGTCCTTCTACTTTCATTATGCAAGTGCTAAACACCTAAGAGCAGATACCAATGGTACTACTGAAGTGTTTGTTCCTTGTCCAACTATTTTAACTGCAAATGCACTGAACTCGGGTAAGTTCTCTGCAGTAAACTCATATTCTTTAAAGTTTCTTGCATCTCTTTCTGTAGTTATGTCGGGTGAACCATCTGTATTGAAGTATATCCAATCTAACTCATCAAAAGGTGTTGAATCATCATTTGATAACACTTTATACATAACCTTTAAATCTGTAGTCGGTGGTCTAAAGAAATCTGCAATAACCTTAACAGATGATGCAGGAGTTTTTAGATTTACCTTTCTAGTACAATATATCATTGCATTATTGTCTGCATCACTTTCTGTAGATGATACATAGTCACTTGCAATTGCTAGGTCACTAGAACTGTTGATTTGATTTAATCTGTTTCCAATAGCAATCACACCAATGGTTGATACATCTACAACTGGTGAAATGTTATTATTGAACGACTGCATTTGTAATACAGTTGTAAATGATTTACCACCACTCATTTCGTTTGTTTCATTTATTGATGATGCAACCATACTTGGGAAACCTAAGAATGCATTATCATTCAAAGTGATAAAGTCATTATCAAGTCTCTTAGTATATGCAGTTCCGTTTATGTATGCTTCGGGTGAAGTTGCAGGAGTCAAGTTTACTGATGAGACAATTCTTGTTCCTTCAACTTGTGTACTTGGAATCATTGTATGTAATGAATCAAAGTAGTAATCTCTTGATGAAGTTGCAACACTTCCACCACCTAGTGTATTATTGTCTGCAGTATATCCTGCTTTTAAATCAAATGCTGATAAGTCGGGAATTACTGTAAATGAATCTATAGAAATATTTGCAATTGCAGTAAATGTTGAATTGATAGCATCTACTGGAATACCACCTAGTGTCTCTCCAATAGAATCAATAGCAATAGTTGCATCTGCAGTTCCACCATCAAAGTTTGTTATGGTTAATGAATCTGATGTAGTATAATTACTTCCAGTTCCACTAATAACACATGATGATATAGCATTATCTGTAACAACAACATCAACTGTACAATCTACTCCACTTCCAGTAGTAGTAGTTGCAACATTAGTATAAGTTCCGTTTACAGGTGTTCCTGATACTACTGGTGTTCCAATAGTCAATACAGCACCACTCTTATCTCCAACTACACCTGCTACAGTCGTATTGGATGATGTGCTATACATTCCATGAAAATAGTTTATCACTCTTACATAGTTTTGTCCACTAAATGTTTCAATTGGATTATTCTGTAATGTATGCACTGGTAATGTGTCATTATCAAATTTAAGAAGAGGTGTCTTAGTGATATCAAAACGACATTTCTTAAGATTAAATTTCAAGTCATCAGTTTGTTCTGCAGTCCATGTGGATGCATTCTGAGACATGAACAATGAACCAGCATATGGTTGTCCTGCAATTGTTTGTCCTGTTGCAAGGTCTGTTTCACCCATTCTTGAAATAAACACATTGTATTCATTTGAATTTGAGTATACAACAAAACACATCTCTTGGTTTTGTTTTAGATACACTGGTGAATCAAATGTAAATGTTGTTGCAACAGAACCATCTGTTGAAGTGTTAACTTGTGAAGGTGTCTTAGTTGCAATAGAGAATGGCATGACCAACTGGCCAGGATATCCGTTTACCATATTTCTGATTTCTACAGATACAGGTAGTGTTGCATCCTTTGTTTCAAAGAACACATCTATTGAAGATACAAACATACCACCGTTTGATTCTACCATGAATGATTGTGCAAGAGGGTCTCTCCATCTTGGTTCCATATCCTCCATGTCAAATCTCATATCAAAATCTTCAAACCTTCTTCTTCTACCAATACCTATAAATGGAGGTAATGGTGGTTCAATCGGCAATGGTGGAAGACTAACTGGAGGTAGTATTGGAGACACAATAGGTGGGTCTATTATTATTGGTGGAACAATATCAATAGGTATAATAGGTGCAGTAGCATCAAACACTTCAGTATTCAACATCTCACCTCTTCTTGTTATTGTTCTTTCACCAGTTGTAGAACCAGTTATAACTCTTGCATTTCTTGTTGATACAACTTCAGTTTGTGAAGATTGTAATAACCCTTGTGCTTGATATATTTCAGTTCCACTTGAAGGTGGATTACTTAAGTTATAGAAACTTGAAGTTATTTTAACTTCTCTCATTCCTGTTGGGAATCTTTGTCTATCTGTATTAGGTAAATCAAAGTATGCACGAAGTCTTCCGTTTCCATCTGTTTTTAAGAATGATGTTGCTGTTGTTCCACCATCTTGTGAATATGTTGCACTAAATGGTCTAGTGTATTCATCCACTCTCATGTTGTCAAAGAACACATAGTGGTTTGTATTTGGTTTTAAGTTATCTGCATCAATCTCAATTGTTCTAGCACGCATGAATGGTATAAGTGTTACACTTACTACTCTATCGTTTCTTGTTTCTACAAAGTCTTCTACTACACTTGTTGTGACACCAGTTCTTGTTTGTGTTTCAACTGTTTCTGTAATTTCTCTTGTGACTTGTTGTCCAGCAATCCATTCACCACCTTGTGTTGGGTCTCCATTCCATGAACCATTAGAAGTTGATTCAACCTCTGATGAAACTTGTGTAGGTTCACCAACCCATGTTGTCTGCCATGAGTTCCAAACTGTTCCAAGTGCATTGTTATTCAATGCTTGAATTGCATCAAAGTTTCCTTCTCTGTTAATTCTTACTTCGGGTAGTTGGTCTGTATCTTGCCAGACATCTGTGCCTGGCGTTAACTTAATATTTCCAATAAATGCAAATACATTGTATGGGTTTACATTGATTGTTCTAGATGCTTTATCTTGATTTACAAAAGATGATTCACTAAATGGTAGTGTTATCAAATCTCCAGTTTTAGTATAACTAGATGATGTTGCAGTATTTAAAGATATGTCAAAGAACTGTTGATATGATTTAGGTCTCATTGCACCTAGTTTAGTATCTATAGCAATATTGTAATCGGGATGGTTAACATCTCCAACTCTATGTCCTCTGAAGTTATCTACTAAGAAACCTGACTTAAATCTATCTAGTCCATCTGCATCTAGTATCTGTTTTGTTTGTGTATCTTTCTCTAATAGAGATAAAGAAGTAATTCTTTCTAAGTTTGTGACTCTGTTATTAATTCTTGCCACATCTTTCATTGTAAATCTTCTATGGTCTTGTGACCTAACTCTAATGTTAGAGAGATTTAAGGTATATGGTGGAACATAAAGTTCAAATAATTCTATTGACTCATCAACTCCTTTTGGTTTAGCAGGAGTTAGACTTGGTGTTCCAACTGAAGTTTGAAAACTTCCTGATTTATGTAAGAATACTTTATCGTATCTTCCAACAAAGAATGAAATGTCTCCAACAAAACTTGAACCAGTGACTGGTGTGTCTGTTGCATTAGCACCAGTTGAAGAAATGCCTGTTCTACTTCCTTCAAAGTTTCTACCAGTAGTATAACCAAACGGTGCAAATTGAGCATCTGTTGATAAGTTTACTGGACTTGTTGGGTCTTGTGCATTATTACTACCGAATGTAGATGTACCAAGTATTTGACCACAAACTGGTCTGAAGTCTAGTGAATCTGAAAGTTCGAATGTTCCATCGGGTTCTAAACCACCCAAGTCAACTTTGTTTGGTGAGTAAACTGGAATATCTCTATAGTCTATTGATGCATATGATTCAACATCAAAGAAGTCTCCACTTCCTGATGGTGTAAAGTAATCGAAACAAATCAATATAGGATTTGAAGGTTTAGCAGAACCAGTCTTAAGTGTAAGTTTTCCTAAGTCATAGAAACCATCTCTCTGACCATTGTCAAAGAAATATCTAGATGTTATGTTTGATGAACCTTGAGATACATTACTTAATGTTGCAACTGCTTTAGATGTTTGACCAACAACTGTTTCTGCATCTACAAATGTTCCTGATACATAATAGAAGTATGTTGTTCCACCTGTTGTTATTATTATACCATGTGCATTAGATGTTTGTCCAATAAATTTTTCATAGTTTACGAATGTCCCACTAGACACTGTAAATGTTGCACTAGGTGGTAGAGGTGTTGTTCCTCCAACTCCCTCATAGATTCCTCTGATTTTAAATGTATCTGCAACACCTAACGATATTTCTCTATCGTCATATGCAGTACCATATTTTCCACCAGCACTTCTTGCAGAACCAACTTTAAGTAGTCTTGCAGGTCTTATTGTTTTGTCTCTGTTAACTGGGTCGGTAATTGTGATAGTAGAAGTGACTCTAAGAACTGCACCATTATCAGCAGAATCAAATCCTGTCAATGTTAATGTCTGACCTGAACCCGAAGATTGTGGTGAACCACCAAAGTCTTCTACATTTAGAAGGTCTCCTTGTGCATAACCTGTTGCAGCTTCTATAACTGCAATTGTAAAGTTATCTGTATTCTTTGCACCGAATACTCCATTTGAACCAGTTGATAATTGGACTTCGTTAGATGCAACAGTTATAACTTCTTGTCTTCTTACTTGAATAGACTCTGCAGTATGTGTTGAAATCCAATCTCTTGGCCATGATGATATTGCAGCAGTTTGGTCTTGGTCAAAGATTCTAACTCTTCGTCTTGTTGCATTTCCACTAAATGTGGTCGTACCATTACCTGTTAATGTTAAACTTAAATCATTGGTGACAGATGCAACAACATTTTCATTACCTGCTTGGTCAACAATGATATCACCTTCTTTTAATTCAGTCAAGTACTTAGTTCCAAAACCAGTCACTGCAGTACTACCTGAAGCCATAGTTAAAGAACCTGTTAGTGTTTTATCTGAATCTGCAACTAGGTCTGCAGTAAATATTTCTCTGTTTGTGTTCTTAGCAGTTTGTGTAATTGACCTTGCACGGTCAACATTGTAAGACCTAACTGCAGTCACTGTTGTTGTACCTGAAGTGACACCTTCTGTTGTAATTGAATTTCCAATTGCAAATGTTCCTACAACATCATGTACAAACAATTCAGCACCATCCGTATGTGATACGATTGCAACTGCACCACTGTTAGAGACAACTCTATCTCCTGTAGTAAATGTTCCACTTAGTGTACCACTAATTCTAGTGAACATCTTAATATCAAACATATACAAGTTAAATACAGATGCATTTGTGTACACATCACTTGAATCTGAACCAGTGTCCAAATCAATGTTTCTTACTCTTGCAGTTCCAATTTGGAATGTTGTTGGTTTTGTACCTGCTGAAGATATAGATGTATTCCATAATTCACATGGTGCAAATGGAGACATTGCATCGTCTCCTGCTTCATTACCAAACTCGGGTAATGAATGGATGTTCTTAACTTTTAATTTATTTCCTAATCTAATAGGTGTATTTGCATTATCTAAAGAAACTGTAGTTCTTGCTTTTGAGAAAGGTATTGTTGTAGTTCCAACTTTATCAATCTCATAACCTTTAACATATGCTTTGCCTGGCGATACTTGCATTACAAATTGACTCTCATCTCCACCTTGGGCAGATGCATAGAAACCTCTATTGGTACTATCGTCTAAATGTTCTCTTAAACTATGTGTAAATTGGTTTACAACAAAATCACCGTTTGCATCAAATGTTCGTCTAGCAAGTGTGTTCTCTATTTCATTGTACATTGGTCTATTGACTTCTAATTCAATAATACCATTATTAACTCTCATTGTTTCAACAAAGTCTGAGTCATCAGTAGTAGTAAGTGCATACTTACTTAATGTTAATGCAATTGATAATCTATCAGCACCTGGCGCATTTTCATTAGTAGTTCCTGTTGCATTATCATTCAACGAAGAATCTGTTGCTGAATCAACTGAAGATTCAACAATAGTTAATCCAACTCTATACGAAGGTGTTCCACTATACTTTTCTAGTATTAACTCTTGTGCAGGAACCTTAATAAAGAATCCTCTTATAAAGATAACACCTTCTGATATATTTGCAATAGATGCTAATCCGTTAACACTATTGATTGTTGTTTCTGTTCCAACTGTGAACTCATTATAGTTGGTTGTATTAAGTGCAACAACACCATCTCCATCTACGGTCACTTCTTGCAACTCTTCTGCAGAACTGAATGTAAATGAGTTTGATGTATCTGTTCCTTGTGATTGGTATTTAACAAATAGTGTTAAAGAATCATCTGTAGTTTCTGCAGATGAAGTTATAACCTTTGCAACAACTCCTGTTGTTTTACCTTTAAGAAANTTTCCNTGGAATGATTGTCTGTAAGTTTCTACATTTGTATCACCTAGTGCATTTGGATTTGCAGAATTAACTTTAACATAGTATAGTTCCATGTTAACATCAGTCTGAGCTCCTTGAACAATAGAACCCTCTTTAAACATATGACCACCAAATCTTTCAATCTGATTTTGTAGTATAGATTGTGATTGGATTAATTCTCTAGATTGTAGAGCCCTACCTGCACGATATAATACTTTGTGAAAATTTTTATCTTCACTATAATCATCGTAATATGGGGATACATTTAAATCAGTTTTTTCAGCCATAGTTTCCTAACTTGTTTATAATATTGAATGTAGAGGGGATGACCCCTCATGATTACATTTCAATAATTAATTTAATATCTTCTATTTGGTCTGCAGCTCTTGTCACTGCACCTCTATTCTCAACATACATCACTTGACCTGAGTATTTTTCAACTTCAGGGAAAGTAGCATCAACTGCTGAGATAGTTCCTATTGTAGTACCACCAACATATACAGTATTTGAACTGACAAAGTTTACATATCCACCCTCACTATTTGCTTGAGGAATATGGGATACGACATTACCAGTAATTGAGATAACTCTTGATACTGCAACTCCACTTCCATCTGAATTTGCATTTAAAATAATGTCATCAACACTAAGACCAACAACACTTGAAAGTGTCATTTTATGGTATGCAGCTAATGTTGGAGATGTTGATACAGTTGTTGTACCAACATTGAATGGGTCTTGTAAAAGTCCGATTCTTCTGAAATCATTGTCTGTTGGGAAATCGCCTGAACCTTCACCGAACTCTAATCTAGAGTTAACGATTACATAGTTTCCACCAAGTTCTTGGATTGGGTCTGCACCGTGTCCGATTAATGGTGATATAATAGGTTTTGCAACCCCACCACTACCTGAACCAATACCTGATATGTTTGCGATGTCAATTGATGCACGTTTATATCCAGTTCCTGCAGTAGTTATGTTTACATATGAAATTGCACCCGAAGCTACAACCACTGTACATACACCACCTGAACCATCTCCGTCTATTGCAACTGAAGTATATGTTCCATCTGTATAACCTGAACCACCTGCTGTCACTACTACATGGTGAAGTCCTCCGTCCACTGCAGAGTTCTCAACATCCCATTGTGATGTTCCGTCATCAGAAGCAGCAGTTCCTAATGCACCCGAAGTACCATCAATTTCTGTTTGAGCACCAATTGTTTTAACTGGTATAAAGTCGTTTGTTACAAATTTGATTGTTTCTGAAGCAGAAACAGTATACATATATTTCCAAATATAACCACGTCCTGTAGCTGCATCTGTATCTGAAGTCTCTACTAATGCAGTTGCAGAAGTTCCAGTTGGTTGAACTGTTGAGTTAACAACAACACCTGAAGAATTTCTTCCAGTTCTGATACACTTGTATACATGATACTCGTCTGTTATTACAAAAAATCTTGAATCGTAAAGATTGTTTGATGATGTTGCAGGAGAAGTATTACTTGCACTATAGTCATGTGCATACTCATCATACTTAGTACTTCCTGTTATGTCATAATCATATCTTGTTAACCCGTGAGATACATCTGAAGAACCAACTTTCTTCAATGCTAACATATCAGAATATGAATCTATTTCTTCTCCAACTGCATTTGCAGGTGAAGGTGGGGATGTGTCATCTGCCCATGGGTATGGACGACCTATGAATATATATGATGAAGAGGCACTCTCTCCAAAGTCTTCTTTGAATTGTTTAGCATTATGTATTCTAAACTTTTCGGTAATAATTGCTGCCATTTTAATCTCCTACGATTATTTGTAATACTATTTATAACACTATGCAGACTTTATATATGCACTAAATGTTATATTTGTTCTTTTTCTTGCATGAGAGTCGAACTCACTCATGTAATGATTTGGGAAATAGGTGTCTAAGTCTGAAATTCGTAGTCCCTCGGGATTTGATTCTTCACTTAGCATACTTCCAGTTCCATCTTCTAATAATAAGTCATCTGCATCAGTCTCATCTTTAAGATAATATGATATATCATAGACTTGTTGTCCTGTAATTGTATTTAGGGTTCTATAAGTTGAGCCGAGAGGTACAAAGGACGAGATACCACTTTCTGATAATCCCTCTTGCATAAATGCAGTTGAATCTTCACCTATAATTCTATCCCCATCTTCAAAGTATATGCCACCATCAATTTGTAGGTTTCTTTCTGAAACAAAATAACCCACATGGTGAACAGGAACACTTGCATCTTCTAAATTAATTATATCCAATCCGTCTTCTGTAATGATTCTCTCACCTTCAGTTCCTTGGAAGTACACATTTTCAGTTAATCTAGGTTCAAACTTTAAATAGTTTGGAGTATCTTCCAATTCTATCAATGAACCATCTTCCATAAGAAGTGTTTCTTCTCCTGCTTCCCATAATTGAAATATTTTACCTTTATCTGCAGGTCTTCTTTCTGTACTTCTAACTAGATAACCATTATCTGCAGAGTCTAATGAAAGAACTGTAGGGATGCCATCATGTGAGTGTAGACCAACTTGTGTTGTTCCAAGTGCATGAGATTGGATGATATTAATATTGATATGTCTGTTTCTATGAGATGAGTCTCCATATTCAGTATAAGGTTCTGTTATTGAACCACCTGTTCTTGGGTCTGTTCCTATACTTGGAATACCTGCATCTTTTAGTTCTGCAATTGTGACTGGGTCTATTTCAGAAGATAGTGTGTAAATCTCTATTTCTCTCATAGAGTTTGTGAATGGAGTTGGGACACCTAATACAGCATTAGTCGGAATAATAACTGTTGGTCTAAATCTAACTTGGTCTTCTACAGTTGTATCAATTGTATTTTTGATTGCAACCTCACCAAAGAAGATGTGTCCTGCAGGGTGAAGTAAATCTTTAACGATACCTCTCCACTTGTTAATTGATTCACCGACCTTGACAACATATGAATGGGTCTGATAGAATTTACCATCTTGAACTCTTGATGCACTTGCATCAATTGTACCATAATCTCCAACCATCTGTTCTTCGATTATACCCTCACCATTAAATAGTCCTCGTCCATCAAACTTATTGCTCTTCAATACTTTGAATGAATCACTGGCATTATACGTGACAACTTCGTTTTCAAAAAAATCACCAACTAAAGATGTGTATGTTAAGATGTGTCTATCAATATCATATGAAACAACCTTTGCTGTAGACCCTGATAGAACTCCTGTTAATGTTAAATCTCGTGTAAGTGTTGCACTAGGTGTACTAATAACCATTGGATGATGTGATGTTGTTGATACAACTCCATCTGCATCAAACATATTACCTTGGTCTTGTATATTGATAGAAGAAATACCACCAATAGTATCTGAGAATGCATACATCAATGCACCCGAACCACTTGTTATATTTACTTGTGTGTTGTTTCTCGCTGTCGCTGAGCTTCCACCTGTAATCAATTCTAAGTTTTGGAATGCACCAGTATCTGTTGGTAGTCTTTTAACTACTAGTCTTCTATTTTTTGTATCAATACTAGAAATAATACCAGTAGCACCTGAAGTTCCACCAGTCACACTCTCTCCAACTAAGAATCCTGATAAGTCATTGAAGTAAATGTATCCGCCTGGAAATACTTTAGGTATTGAAGTGTATTGACCACCTGAAGTAATTTTAATACTCTTAATTTCACCTGTTGCAGTTTCATGATTGATAATACTACCATCTTCATACACTATGTTATTAAACTCGGTGTATATGTTTAGTACTTGACCTGCATTTAGGCCAGACACTAAAGTCACTCTGTCATTTTTAGATGTGAACTCTGTAGTTCTAGTCATCTCTAAACCATCTACAAACACTTGTATTGCACTGTCGTTGAAGAATACTAAGTCTCCTTTATCGTCAACTGACCCTGGCCCTCCAAATACTGTTTGGCCTGAAGTTGCAGTAAATTCCCATTCGGTGACTGCTGGTTTGTTTTGGTCTTTAGTTCCTTGTTCAAGTAGAATAGTATCATTGATTGAACCTATGATTGCCTCTCCACCAAAACCTTGTCCACCTTCAAAGATTATTAAATCTCCTGCAGAATAATCATCACCTGAAGTTTCAATCAGGATTTCTGTAATTCCACCCTCATGTAAACCATTAACAACTGATAGACATTCTGTAGTATCTGTATCTGCTTTACCACCAACAATGTTTATCTTATCGTTTAGTGTATATAATGAACCAAAAGGTTTTAGTTTTGTTTCATATAATAATCCATATCCATCTTCTAATAGAACATCTCCATCATCATTATGTGCAACATAAGTAGAAGACCCAACTGTAATATCAGATATGATACCATTGACTGTTGCAGTAAGTGCTGTTATTCCATCTCTGTCTAGAATAGTGACACTAGAACCTTTAGTAAATTCTCCTACATGATTGTTCATTATTTCTAATGAGTATAATCCTGTTTCTGAATTATCAGTATACACATTTTCAATAATTGCTTGTGCAGTAATGGTTTTACCATCAATTGCATATTGTGTTATCTTATCGTTTGCTTCAGGAATACCTGAAGTCATTGTTAATCTCATTCTTCTTTGTTGAGAATAACCTGACTCACTTACATGAATCGTCTCATTGATTGGGTATCTTATTTCAGCGTCTTGTGCATACAAGAGTCTCATTAAGAATTGTAATGACTCTCCAGTACCTTTCTTCTTATAAAGGTCTGTTATGTTTTTAATTGTTAAACGACTGTTCTGCAAAGTTGCAAGGTCAATCGATGGCATAAAGTCTTTTTGGAAATACTGTAAAAACTCTTCTGTTGTTTCATCAATATCTGAATAGTCTAATAATCT
>JGI20158J14315_10001287_pt1 | contig 18495 bp, 17 predicted proteins | sample COG_08_FD_14315 | JGI IMG/M metagenome (IMG submission 14315)
TTGTCTCCATCAGCTTGCGCATCGGCTAACCGCTTCAATGCGATCATGCCGCAGCCTTCACCCTGTCCAAACCCATCAGCGCGCGCATCAAAAGTCTTGCACCTCCCGTCTGGCGACAACGCCGCCATCTGACAGATGCCGATCAAATGCTCCGGCGCTAGTATTAAGCTAACGCCACCTGCTAGCGCAACGTCGCTCTCACCGCTTCTTAAGGATTGGCATGCCAAATGTACCGCAAGAGACGAAGATGAGCACGCAGTGTCCAACTGGATTGCTGGACCGTGTGAGTCTAAAATATGACAGATTCGACCTGCCGTGAGACCACGAAGAGCACTGAGTTGGGCGTAACGATCAATGTCACGATTATCAGTGCAATAGATCCGCTGTGATGAATAATCATCCCAATATTGGCCGACAAAAACCCCAGTTTTTCCACCTTTGAGTGAGGTGGGTGCTATTCCAGCATGCTCTAAAGTCTCCCAGCAGACCTCCATGACCAAACGTTGTTGTGGATCAAGGCTTTCTGCTTCACGGGGGGATAAACCAAAGAACTGCGGATCAAATTGGTCGATGTTGTCGAGGTAATAACCTTGTCGAACATATATTTTACCGGGGACAGTCACAGCTGGGTTATAGTGCTCATCGATGTCCCAACGATCACTTGGAATGTCGCGCAACACGTCGCGGCCTGATTTCAACAGGCTCCAAAAGTCCTGAGGCGTGCGGACGCCTCCGGGAAAACGACAGCCGATGCCAATTATCGCAATAGGTTCCCGTAAGCCTTTTCCATCAGCTTGTTTGGAAACCTTTGCGCGTAAACGTGCTATTTCAGCATTTGCGTCTTTGAGTGCTCTTGCCTGGTTTTTATGCTGCTGTGCTTCCTTAGCCATAGGTTATTGCTCTCGCAATTTGAAACGCTGTAACTTGCCCGTCGAGGTGCGTGGCAGATCATTATTGAACTCAAGCCATCTTGGGCGCTTGTGGGCGTCAAGAGTTTTTGCGCATAGCTTGACGAGTTGTTCGAACAACTCGTCTGAAGGCTCGACTCCATTCCGCAGACAAACAAAAGCTTTGGGCTTTAAAAGTCCGGCATTGTCATAATGTCCGACAACTGCGCAGTCAGCAACACTGTCATGCCCGCTCAGCACTTCCTCAATTTCAATCGGCGAAACCCAGAGTCCACCAACCTTCAGCATGTCATCTACGCGCCCTTTATGCCAATAGTAGCCATCCTTATCCTGCAAATACTGATCGCCAGTAAACAGCCATTCACCTCGAAATGAGTGCCGTGTTTTTTCTGACTGATGCAAGTAAAAAAGAGCTGTCGATTCTCCCCGAACCATCAGGTTGCCGACCACGCCTGCTTGAACATCTTTACCTTCATCGTCTACAAGTCGTACATCATATCCTCTTATTGGTTTGCCGCTGCTGCCTGGCCGCACTTCTCCTGGCCTATTTGCCATAAAAGTATGATATGTTTCAGTGCATCCAATCGTATCAAGAATCTCAATCTCGGTAGTGTCTCTCCAGGTGTTCCATGTCTGCAAGGGCAACGGTTCGCCGGCAGAAATGCACATCCTTAGCGACCTAATATCGTAGCGTTTATAAAAATTGGGTAAAGAAAGAATGGCGCTGTAAATGGTGGGGACGGAGACAAATACAGTGGGTTTGAAAGTGGTGATCGCTTTAAGAACCGCTGCTGCTTGTCGGGGTGGTCCAGCATAGAGAACGCAGCTTGCTCCCACGTACCACGGAAAGATCAGGTTTCCGCCAATTCCATAGACAAAGAATAGCTTAGCGACTGAAAATGTTCGATCATTCTCGGTGATGCCGAATAGGTTTACACCCGATAACTGCGCAATCAAAGGGTAATCCTTGTGCATGTGCAAGACACCCTTTGGCACACCTGTTGTACCACTCGAATAGTGGAGTGAGCAAAAATCCTCGCGGTGCGTGGTCGCTGAATCAAGTTCACTTTTTTCCCCGCCGATCCAGTCAGTAAAAGTTGTGCATTTCATGCTTTTATTATCTGTAACGATAATAACCTTAATCAAGGTGTTATGTTTTTTAATGATAGGTTCAACTAATGCTTTAAGACTATCATGGACCACTAGGATTTTGACACGTGCATCTTTGAGAATGTAGTCGTATTCATCAGTCTTAAGAAGCGTGTTCAGCCCAAGAGCAACCCCACCAATTTTGGCTGTAGCAAAAAATACGCTCACCCATTCCGGCCGATCTGGACATAAAATAGCAACACATTCGCCAAACTGTACACCTGATCGAATGAGGGCATTCCCTACTCTGTTTACTTGTTCTGAGATCTCACGAAAAGTAAAGGAGCCGTTCTCGCTAAACAGCGCGATCTTATCTCCACGATGCTCAAGATTATGCTCAAGTATCTCACAAATATTGTAGTATATTGGGAGGTCTGCCGCTTTCATCATGTTCCTTAAGCGTCATAGGCTGAGATCAACTCGCCAAAAGTTTCTGGATAGAGGTCGCCCTCAAGAATTGTCCGCGGGATGTAACCCAACTCTTTTTCGACACCAATAAGTAATTCCATAAATGCCAATGAATCGAGGCCAAAGAGGTCCAACTCGTCATCATCTTCTATATTCTCTGGGAAAGGCATTGGTGAATGTTCAGCAACCACTCGTTTAAGTTGGCTTTGAATGACATTTCGTATATCCATTCTTATCTCCTTAAGGCCATAAAGGGCAGCTTGTCGCAATTCAAAACCTTCAGAAATTCAATTTGCATATTAGACAAATAATTACTTTGTTGGATAACACAGAACAATAACCCCTTAAGCATTTGTCAATCTATCAATTAATCCGCCTAGCAAAATTGTTACATCTGAATTATCGATTTCCATTATTCTTATACAACCACCAGTCAAATTATTCATTGCGCAGCATAGTCCTCAAGCTGGCCTGCTGCTTATGCGGATTCATCGGATTGGGGATTATGCAGTGTCGATAGCATGTAGCCTTGTGCAGAACTTGGTGATGGAACGCAAGGTCAGATCAGGCTGTTCCAAAAAGGGTGAGTGCCGGCAATCTTCCAATAATACTGTTTCCAAAGGGGCATAAAGTTGAGCCTTTAAAGCTTCAATCTGAGCGGTGGTTCCATATTGATCCTCACGCCCTTGAATCGCCAGAACCGGAACCCGAATATAATCAATCACATCTGTAATATTCCATTCTTTAAAGTCTGCATGTAGCCAGCTGTCATTCCAACCATAAAAAGCGTTATCTGGATTGTTGTGATATTTGCTCATACGGGCTGAAAGGTTGGTGTTTTCATAAGCCACTTTGGTCTCGGCAATTGATGCAAGCCCCATGACTTCAGTAAAAAAATGTGGCGCCATAAGGATTAGCCCGCGTACCCTGTGGTCTTCAACACTACCAGCATATATGGCGGCAATGCTGGCCCCATCACTATGTCCAAGCAATATAATTTGCTGCAATCCAGCAGCAGCGATTAATTGTGGGAGAGAGTCAACGGCTTCTCTTGTCATATAATCAAGTGGTCGGGGTAGGTCTGCTGGGTCTGACTGGCCATAGCCAGCACGTGAATAAGCCATGACACCGAACCCGCTGGCCTTTGCTAGTTTTGCTGGAAAATCGCGCCAAAGCGCAACACATCCAAGCCCCTCATGAAGTAAAAGGATTGTCGGTGCTTGATCTGGGCTTGGCCCAAAACAGCTGTATTCCAATGATTTGCCGTTAGATTTTAGCTGAATGACCGGATCTTCTGACCAAATAAAATCTGACATTAGTTTTGCGACCGCAATTTAAAGCGTTGAATTTTGCCAGTTGCGGTTTTTGGCAATTCTTCCATCACCTCGATCCAGCGTGGATATTTCCATTTACCAACCTGTTCTTTCACATGGGTCTTTATGCTATTCTCCAGCCCATCAGAGCTAGCGCTATTTCGGAGCACGATATAGGCTTTTGGCTTTAATAATTTATCGTCATCAATCGCGGCAACTACGGCGGCTTCAAGGATAGCCGGGTGGGTTAAAAGAGCTTGTTCGACTTCAAAAGGTGATACCCAGATACCAGACACCTTGAACATGTCATCGGTGCGGCCACAATAGATATAGCGACCTTTTGCATTAATCTCATATTTGTCGCCTGTGCGGGTCCACCGGCCCTCAAAAGTGGCGCGGCTTTTTGCTCGTTGGTTCCAATAGCCTTCGGCTGCGGAGTCGCCGCACACCAAAAGTTCGCCTATTTCGCCAATCCCAACATCTCTATTGGCCTCATCTACAAGGCGCAATTCATAGCCCGGTACAGCCACCCCTGATGTGCCATAAACAACATCGCCTGGTCGGTTTGATAAAAAGATATGTAACATTTCGGTTGACCCAACCCCATCCAAAATCTCGGTACCAAATTTTTGCTCCCATTTTTTGCCAATTTCTTCAGGCAGGGCCTCGCCAGCTGAAATGCATAATCGTAGTTGATGTTCTGGCTTCCCCACCGGATCACAATGCACAAGCATTGCGCCAAACAGTGTTGGCACGCCGCAGAAGATTGTTGGGGCTGGGTTTCCAGCAAAAATCTCCATTACCGCAGGTGGAGTTGGGCGCCCATCAAACAAGATTGTGGTTGCGCCAACTGCCATTGGAAAGGTCATGGCATTGCCGAGACCATATGCAAAGAACAATTTTGCAGCGGAAAATACAACGTCACTTTGAATTAAGCCCAGGATTTTGGCGCCGTAGGTGTCTGATGTGGCTTGAAGGTTACTATGAACATGCCGAACACCTTTTGGCTGGCCGGTTGATCCGGATGAGTATAGCCAGAAGGCTGGCTCGTCAGCGCTAACCAACACAGCTTCCAGTTCATGCGCCCCATGGGTAAAGCTCTCATAGCTCTCAAATCCATCCTTCAGCACGTGATCACCTACCACAATTACTTTGCGTATGTGGCTGTTTCTGGCCAAAACTGGTTTTACCACTTCCAGCAAGGCGGCTGACACAAAAAGGCAGCTCGCGCGGCAATCACCAAGGATTGTTTCATAGACGGCACTGGCCAGGAGCGTATTAATTGGCACGGCGATCACGCCGGCCTTTAAACAGCCCCAGAAAACTTCAACACAATCAATAGAATCCAGCATCAAAATAGCAGCGCGTTCTTCACGCTTGATGCCGGCTTTAGTTAACGCACCAGCAACTTTGCCGCTATTGGCTGATAATGTGCCATAGCTAATACGCTTGCCGCTGGTAGATTCAATAAAGCTATATTCTCGCCCCGACCAGCTGCGAGGTGTGTTTCGATAAAATAATGCGCAGCGTTGTGATTTGATTCTGGCATGCGCTGGATCCCCCTTTTCGGCCGATTTTCCGTCTTGGCGGCAATGGCTTGGACAAGGCCGTGACATTCACGCGCTGATTTGACGGTCTTTTTTTATAACTCTGCCAGCTGTCTCTATTAGTGCAAAAATTTATAAACATATTAATGCAGGATATTTGTTCTTTGACAATGGATCTTTGCTTAGGCCACTCTTTGCTGAAAAGGTGGCAATTAATTAACGGTGCCGGCGACCGAGTTTAAAAATGAGGCATTTATGAGCGATACTGTCATTGTCGAAAAGATTGACCAATGGGTAAAAATAACCTTGAACCGGCCCGACCGCTTGAACGCATTAAATTTGGAAATGCATATGGCGTTGCGTGCCGCATTGGAAAATTGCGATGGCACGCGCGCGGTGCTAATCACTGGAGCTGGTCGTGGCTTTTGCGCGGGTCAAGACCTTGGAGACCGCAATCCTGATGGTGAGGATTGGCCCCCTGATCTCGGGCATACGCTAACCGCTTATTTCAACCCGTTGGTGCGCCTAATCACCGAATTGCCAATGCCGGTGATTTGCGCGGTGAATGGTGTTGCTGCTGGCGCTGGGGCAAATTTGGCTTTGGCCTGTGATATGGTTCTCGCGGCTCATACTGCCCGTTTTATTCAGGCCTTTTCAAAAATTGGACTGGTGCCGGATGCAGGTGGTAGTTGGGCCTTGCCAAACCGGGTTGGCCTTGCGCGGGCAATGGGTCTAGCCCTCACAGGTGATCCGCTAGATGCAACCGAGGCTGCCCAGTGGGGGTTGATTTGGAAAAGCTGCCCAGACGAAGAATTAATGCCAACAGCTACCGCGCTTGCAGCTAATTTTGCCAATGGCCCAACTGCGGCCTATGCGGGCACCAAATCTTTGATGCGCGCGGCCCTTTCCAACAGCTTTGATACGCATTTAGATGCTGAGGCACAGGAACAGCAAAAAGCCGGCCGATCGAATGATTATGCCGAAGGGGTAAGAGCTTTTCTGGCTAAACGGCCGGCCAACTTCACGGGCAATTAGATGCCCATGGCAAATTTGGGTTTAACAGGCCTCAAGAATCATCGCCACGCCCTGGCCTACGCCGACACACATGGTGCAAAGTGCATATTGGCCACCTCGTCGTTTTAGTTCATAGGCTGCGGTCAGCACCAACCGCGCCCCCGACATGCCAAGAGGATGGCCAAGAGCGATTGCCCCGCCATTTGGGTTTACATGCGATGCATCATCGGCGACGCCCAGTTCCCGTAAACAGGCGAGCCCCTGAGCTGCAAAGGCTTCATTGATTTCAATCACATCCATATCATCAATGGCAAGGCCAGTCATAGCCATCACTTTACGTGTTGCCGGCACAGGCCCAATACCCATTATCCGGGGAGCAACTCCGGCGGCGGCAACGCCCAGTATACGTGCTATTGATTTCAAACCATGGGTTTCTAATCCCTTTTTTGATGCCAACAGTAAGGCAGCTGCGCCATCATTCACGCCGGATGCATTGCCAGCAGTAACGGTGGATTTAGGTCCGTTGATCCCGCCTAACTTGTTCAGCTTTTCCAGACTGGTTTTAGGGCGCGGATGTTCATCTCGGTCAATTACAATCGTGTCGCCACGCCGCTGCTCAATGTGCACTGGTAGAATTTCATCAGCGAAAATACCGGCCGCATCTGCGGCAGCCCAGCGCTGCTGAGACCGCAGCGCAAATGCATCTTGATCGGCTTTTGCAACCTTGTATTCAGACGCGACATTATCGGCTGTTTCTGGCATGGAGTCGACGCCAAAGGAAGCTTCTATTTTAGGGTTGATAAAACGCCAGCCGATAGTTGTATCAAAAATCTGATTACTGCGGCTAAAGGCAGTATCTGCTTTTGGCATGATAAAAGGGGCGCGGCTCATACTTTCAACACCGCCAGCAATGGCCACTTCATAATCACCGGCGCGGATCCCTCGCGCGACAGTGGCCACTGCATCCATGCCTGATGCGCATAGTCTATTTATCGTGCTTCCCGGAACCTCCACTGGCAACCCGGCCAAAAGCAGGGCCATTCGCGCCACATTACGATTGTCTTCGCCGGCTTGATTGGCAGCACCAAAAATCACCTCATCAATTGCCATTGGTTCAAGCGAAGGATGCCGGTCCATCAATCCTTTAATAACATGAGCAGCCAGATCATCGGGGCGCATCTTGGACAAGGCTCCACCGTAGCGGCCGATCGGTGTACGGATTGCGTCACATATAAATGCGTCCATGGTGTCTTCCTGCCTGCAANACCGCTAGTCAGTTTGGCTTCCGCTCAAACGCCAAGATAGCGGGCTGTCAAATCTGGCGTCTCCAGCAAGGATGCCGAGTCACCATCCCAGACAGTACGTCCCTTATCCAGAATATAATGGTGATCAGCTAGCTTGGCTATTGCTTTTACGTTCTTGTCAATGATTAGGATAGATTGGCCTTCGGCTTTCAGCGCATTCAAACAATCCCAGATTTGCCTGCGGATAATGGGGGCCAATCCTTCGGTGGCTTCATCTAGAATCAATAATTTTGGATTGGTCATTAAGGCTCGCCCAATTGCCAGCATCTGTTGTTCGCCGCCGGACAGATGATTGCCTGAATGATCAACTCTTTCGGCAAGCCTTGGAAACAACGTCAGTACCCTTTCGAAATGCCAATGCGATTGGCTTTTATTCTGTGGCGGTCGAAAAAAGGTTTGCAGGTTTTCTGCCACAGTCAGATTGGAAAAGATCTGCCGTCCCTCTGGCACAAGGCCAATACCGGCACGGGCGATTTCAAATGGCATAATATCTGGCTGGTTATCCCCAAATCGGTGAATTTTTCCGCCAATTAGGGGCAACTGTCCCATGATGGTACGAACCGTTGTAGTTTTGCCCATACCATTGCGGCCCATCAGCGATACACAGGCGCCAGGGGCAACAGACAAAGAAACGTCAAAAAGAACTTGTCCCATCCCATAGCCGGATTTAACTGATTGAAGTTGAAGCATTTTTTACTCCTCACCGCCAAGATAGGCAAGTTTAACTGCTTCATTGGCGCTGATTTCTGCAGCTGTGCCGGCGGCAATCACTGCGCCTTCAACCATTACTGTCAATCGGTCAGCAAGGCGAAAAACGGCATCCATATCATGTTCTATCAGCAAAATGGCAACTGTGCCGCGTAACCCCTCTATAATATCTGCCATACGTTGGCTGTCTTCAGGGCCGGCACCGGCCATTGGTTCATCCAATAAAAGTAGGCTTGGTGATGTGGCAAGTGCAAGGGCGAGTTCTAGCATGCGTCGTTCGCCATGGGCTAGATCGCCAACCCGCTGTTCTGCGCGCTCCTCCAACCCCACCCGCTCCAAAATGGCTTTTCCGCCTCTAATCAATTGCCTGTCTGAAAAGGCAGGCCGCAAAAACTGAAAGCTCTGCCCAAGGCGTGCCTGCTCGGCAATAATACCATTTTCCATAACCGTGAAATCCATCAGCACATTGCTGATCTGGAATGATCGGCCAATGCCTGCCTTAACTCGATCAGGCACCGACAATGCGGTAATCTCACTGCCATTTAGGGAGATCTGTCCACTGTCTTGCTTCTGCGCGCCATAGATTTGCTGAATTAGGGTTGTCTTTCCAGCACCATTTGGGCCAATCAACGCATGGATCTCTCCAGGCATGACAGTCAATGATAGATCACTTGTTGCCTTAACTGCGCCAAAGGATTTGTTTAAATTTAGCAGGTTTAGAATGGGCTGGCTCATATTATTGCCCAGCCTTGCCACGCTTTTGGTTGCTTGTTGATTGATTGCGGGTAGCTATTAAGCCAACAAGACCCCCCCGACCAAACAGCACTACCATGATCAGCAAAGGGCCAAACAGGATCATCCAGTTTTCCGCATAGGCCGGCGCAACTGCACCCAGCAGCATCGGTAGACTTTCTTCCAGTAATAGAAACACAATTGCGCCCAACAACGGGCCGGCTAAGGTGCCAAGCCCACCAAGAATGATAATAATCATTAGTTCACCAGAACGCGTCCAATGCATGATATCGGGCGATACATATTCCTGCCAATTAGCAAATAGAACGCCCGCAAGCCCGCAAATTACTGCTGAAATGACATAACCGGTGATCTTGAAACGAAGTGGCTCCAAACCCATTGCTTCGATACGCGATTCATTGCTCTTGATCGCTCGCAAAGTCACCCCAAACCTTGAACGGACAATAAACATCAATCCCAGCCCTACCAGCGCTAGCGCCACCCAGATCAGGAAATATAGTCGTAACGGATCATAAAGATCAATCAGGCCAAATTCGGCACGATCAATGCTCATCCCGTCATCGCCACCAAACTGTTCTAATGAAACGAATAAAAAAAACAGCATCTGTGCAAAAGCCAGGGTGATCATAATGAAATAAATACCACTTGTTCTTAGTGCCAAATAGCCAATCATTAGCCCCATTAGCCCGCAAACAATCATCCCAAGCAGAATATGCGCCCAGCCATTTGTAAGGCCGTAGAACTCCCCAATGCCAACACAATAAGCCCCAATGCCAATAAAGGCGGCATGGCCAAAAGACACCATCCCACCATATCCAAGCACGAGATTTAGTCCCATAGCCGCCATTCCAAGTAGCATGATCCGCATCGCCACATCATTCCAGAATGGCAAATCGGCAAAATGAGTAAAAATGGGAAATACGGCAAACCCACCGATCAACAGCCATAGCAGCCGATTGGCTTTTATACCATCACTGGCAAGTGCTAGAAATTGTGACAAACCAGACATGAGGCTAACCCTTTGCTGGAAATAGGCCTGTTGGCCGGAAGATCAGCACTACCGCCATCAGGATATAGACCAGCATCGACGCCAGTGCTGGCCCAGCTCCATCGGCAGTTGCCTGTTCGACAAACAACCGCAGAATTGAGGGCAAAAAAACCCGTCCCAGCGTGTCAACCAATCCTACAATGATTGCCGCAACAAATGCACCGCGCACCGATCCGATACCGCCAATGATAATGACCACCAAGGACAGAATCAAAAGAGGTTCTCCCATGCCGGATTGTACTGCTGTAAGCGGTCCCAGCATCATCCCTGCTACACCAGCAAGACAGGCACCAGTGGCAAAAATTAATCGGAACAGCGTTTTAATGTTAATGCCCAATGCAGCAGTCATCTCCGGGTTGTTGGCACCGGCTCTCACCATCGCACCAATGCGGGTTCGTGAAACGAGCAAATGAATGCCAACCGCACATAAAAGCCCAACAATAATTACCCCTAGGCGATAAGCTGGATAGGGCGTTGCGGGTAGAATTTCCACAAAGCCAGAAAGTGAGTGCGGCAAGTCAGAAAACAATGCTGCAGGCCCAAAACTGACACGTATTGCTTCATTAAAAAATAGAATTAGGCCAAAAGTTGCCAAAACCTGTTCCATATGATCACGCCGATATAAATGCCGGATGATTAGAAATTCCAACAAATAGCCGCTGGCAAAAGTCACTGGTATAGCCAGCAACACACCTAGATAAAAATTACCACTAGCTTGGGTGATGGCTGCAGCAGCGTAAGCACCAATCATTACCTGTGAGCCATGCGCAAGAAACACAAAATCCATAATTCCGAGAATTAGGGTTAAACCGGCGGCAACCAAAAATAAGGTGACGCCAGCCTGCAGGCCGTTGAAGGTCTGTTCGAGTATAAGAGTAAAAGTCATAAGTCGAAACCGCTCGCGTTATATACGCTTTTATCGGGCAATATTTGGTCAGCCAGCAATGGTCCAGCACCGCTGGCTGACGGAGATGATTAGAATTTACACTGTTTTGCGTAGGAATCGGCATGGTCGGTAAAGACTGTTCCGGTTACCTTGGTTGTAACAACGCCATCAGCATCTTTCACCGCTTCGCGAAGATAGATATTCTGGATGGGGAATTGGTTCGTGTTCATTTTCAGATTGCCACGGGTTGTTGGGATATTGCCTGCAGCCAGAACGGCACGCATTTTACCTGTGTCCTTGCTGCCAGACTTAGCAATCGCATGATCAATTGCTAGAATTGTATCATAGGCCTGGGCAGCATAGAATGATGGGTAGCCACCAAATTTAGCTTTGTAGTCAGCAACAAATTTTTTGTTGATGGCATTGTCTAGATCAGGTGACCAAGTTTGCGTGCCAAGAATTCCAATAGCTGCATCCTTCAACGCTGGCAATGACACACCGTCAACCGAGAAGACGGTGTATAGCTTGCTTACCGAGTCCATGCCGGCCTGTTTCCATTGTTTAACAAAATTAATTCCCATGCCACCTGGCTGGAAGATCATAGTCGCGTCGGCCCCTGCCGCGCGAAGAGCGGATAGCTCGGCCTGAAAGTCTGATTGGCCAAGTTTGGTATAGACCTCACCCTTGATGGTGCCTTTATAGTAGCGTTTAAACCCTGCCAGCATATCCTTGCCAGCCTGATAATTTGGTGCCATCAGATAAACAGATTTAATCCCGGCATCCTGCATGTGTTTTCCCATACCTTCTGGGGTCTGGTCATTCTGCCATGACATTGAGACAAAATTCTTGTTACACTGGGAACCAGCAATCGGCGAGGGGCCGGCATTAGAGCTAATTAATAAAGTGCCGTTGCGGGTCACTGGCTTGTGTATTGCCATCAGTAGATTAGACCAGATGACTCCAGCCACAACATCTACCCTGTCACTTTTCATCAGTCGGTTGGCCAATTGCTTGGCTACATCTGGCTTACGTTGGTCGTCAGCAAAAATGACTTCGGCATCCATGCCGCCAAGCTTGCCGCCCTTATGCTCCATTGCCAGATTAACGGCATTTTGCATCTGCTTGCCAATAATGCCAGCCCCACCAGACAATGTGGTCATATAGCCAATTTTAACCGACTCAGCGAATGCTGTTCCGGCAGTCATTGCTGCACTGATTGCGCAAATAGTCATAAATTTTTTCATAAATTCCTCCCTTTTTTGAAACTTTGACCCTAATTTATGGCCTAAGTCTTACCCATTTTTACTGTCTTGTTATTTATGAACCAACATCATTGACAATTATGAGGCGTCACGCAACGAACTTTAACTAACTTTTGAAATTGTCATGCGGCATTATTGGCTATTTCTAATAAAACTGGCATCAAATAGGTCTTAAATAAAGCTGGGTTTTCGCTCATAGGGAAATGCCCCAGGCCCTTCATTATGGTTACCTTTGAACCTTTTATTCGGCTCGCTGTTTCTAATGTGCGTTCGGGTGTGCATGAGCAGTCATATTCACCGGACATAAGATAAACTGGGCAGGCTTTTGTGTCGATTTGTGGTGAACGTTCATCAAAATCACCATCTAGCCAATAAAAATGCAGATCGCCTTTAAAAACGCCTGGCCCGCCTTGCATATAATGCCACAAGGTTTCCCATCGATACTCATCGGGACTGGTTGGGGCTACCTGTGATGAGACAAAGGCGGCCTGTATCTCGCCGCCATGAACATCAGGTCGGTGCAGCCATTCTAGGTTATAATAAGGTTCTAATTTATCAGCGCCTTCCAGTGCGATCATCGCGCGAAAATAGGCCGGATTTTCCAAGGCCAGATGGCAAACGATACGTCCCCCCATCGAGCAGCCCATAACCACCGGTGATTGCAAATCTAGTGCAAAACATACATCGCTAATGATCCGTTTGTAGCCATCAACGGTTAATTTATAATCGCTGTCGCGAAATCCTTTTGGCGGGTTTGATTTTCCATGCCAAGGAAGGTCAAAGGCAATCACTCGAAAGCGACTTGTAACGTCGGGATCCGACAGAATATGCCGAAACTGCCGCGCATCTGATCCGGCGGTGTGAAGACATAACAGCGGAATACCAGTTCCCGACTCTTCCATATAAATCCGGCAGTCATCTCCGGCAATGTTCAGCGTGAAATAGCGGCCTATCATAGGCTCGAATTCAACCGCCATTTTCGTCTCCTTTATCGCCGCGCATCACTGCAATGATATCTTTGAAATATTGTAAATTCTGCATCAGGGGCAATAAGGCGCCATCAATCGTTACAATCCCTTTTGGTAACATCGCAAAAATATCGTGATAATCGCGCGGCGGCACGGCTTGCCAATGTCTGGCCCAGCTCTCATTGCTGGCGCGAATGGAAAAGCTGCCAGTATCGGTGGGTAAATGCCTCTGCCGGATTTTGGTGATTTTGCCCGCGGCAATGGTGATTAGATGATCATCATCACCAACGCCAAGAACAAAGGTCAAATTGACCCAGCGCCCTTGATGCACCAATCGTCCGTTGGCGTTTACACGTTTCTGCATCTCGTCAATCGTCAAATGTTCTCGCCTTTTTTCTCTCTTATGAACGAATATGCTTATGGACCAATAAATAGGTGTATCAGACTAGTCAACAAGGCGCGCAATTAGCATCCATAGGCCAACCGCGCCAATTAGCGCTGAAGCTGGAGCCGCGATTAGCCGACGATACCAAAGCGCATTTCTGGCTGCCACGCCAAAAACCAAGAAGGCGGGAGTAAGGACGGCAAGCTGGCCAAGTTCAACCCCGATATTAAAGCTGATCAGGCTGACCATGAATTGATCATCGGCAAGGCCAATATCGTCAAGAACGGTGGCAAAACCAAGACCGTGAAGAAGGCCAAACGCGAAAATCACCACAAGCCGTCCAGCATGAAGCCGTTCGCTTCGCAGATTTTCGAAAGCCACATAAATGATTGAGGCGGCAATTAATGGTTCGACAAGATTCGGCGAAACAACAATATGGCCGGTGCTGGCAAGCATGAGGGTTGTCGTATGTGCCAGCGTGAATAAAGTTACCTGGCCCAGAAGTGGGCGCCATCGTGCCGCATAGAAAAACAGCCCCAATACAAATAGAATATGATCAAGACCCTTTGGCACGATATGAACAAACCCGATTTTGGCATAATCCAGCATGATCGTTAAAACCGGCTGGGCAGTGACGCCCTGTCTTTTGATCGACGCGCTGATCTCACCCGGCTCAAGATAGGCGGTATAGAGATTTTCCGGCTTTTCGGTTTGGTTTTGCTGGCGAATAACCAATGGCCCAAGGGCGGCGTTCCAACCAAAGCGAACGCTGGCATCATTCGGGTTGAGCGGTGCGGAAATCTTTATTTTGCTGCTTCGGGGCAAGGTAATCGCTGGATTATCTTCAACCTGAATGGAATCAAGCTGGAAAGATAGCGGTCGGTCATCGGCGATGCCGGTCAGGGCTTTTTCAAAATTGGGCCATTGGTTGGTGAATTTTTGCGCTAACTGATCGGCGGCAAGGGCGCGAAGCGCATCATAATCTTTGCCTTGTGGCGCGTCATCGGTATCACGCACAAAGCTGGCATCCAGACCGGCAAGAAATAATTCGGCATTCAGGTCAATCGTGATGAAAAGCTGGTCGTGCAAAGCCTTGTTATTTGCCGGTAGCGGCGCGCTGGTCATTGACAGATCAGCAACAGCTGGCCGGATTTCATGGGCAATGGCCGACATGGCCAAAGGGCTGATCACAAACAAGCAAACCGCAAGAACCAACCGGTATGTTAGGGCTTTACAATTTTTCATCAATGGTCTGAAGTCTTTGTGGGGCATAGCTTGCTTAACTTTGCGGTTTTTTTGAGGGTGTAATGATTTTATCTGCTGCTGGGGCGGTCTTGATTGCGGCGGTGAAACGGGTTGTCAGAATAATCAGGCATCTGCCAAAATGGGCTACGGCAGTTTTTTGGCTCGTTTTTATCCTGCCTTTGCCATTACAGGCGCATGAATTTTGGATTGAACCATCTTCATTTCAGCCCGATCCAGATCAAAGCTTAACCGCAGATCTCTTAATTGGCACTGACTTTTTAGGCGCATCGGCAATTTATGTTCCCGATCAGATTGAAAAATTTGCATTGCTGGGAACTGGTGCCAAATCGCAATCTGAACGATATGAAATTTCCGGCCGCTATGGTGATCGTCCGGCCGGAAAGTTGGCGTCCGGTTCGCCCGGGCTTCGTATCATTGTTCATCAGACGGCTCCCACTCGCCTGACGTATAGTGATTCCAAAAAATTTGATGAATTTGCGCGCGAGAAAGGTTTTGATGATGCGCTTGTCCAGCATCAAGGCCGCGGCTTGCCACTTGGTAAAATTACTGAACGCTATCAGCGTTATGCCAAAAGCCTGATTGCCGTTGGTGGGCCTGAAAAAATGGGTGCCGGACAGGACCGGCATCTTGGTTTGGCAATCGAGCTTGTTGCCGAGGCCAATCCTTATCAATGGCCGCCGCTTCAATCCATGCCGGTGCGCCTTTATGCTGATGGTGTGCCGCTTGCCAATGCGCAGATCACCGTTTTTACGCGCCATAATCCGCGCCACGTGGAGAAGGCAAAATACCAAACCGACAAGGACGGGCGAAGCAATTTTGCGCTACTGGCAGGACGGGACTATCTTGTTGATAGCGTGATTTTGCGGCCAATGGATGGAGCGACTGAGTCGAGTGATGCCATGTGGGAGTCGATTTGGGCATCATTGACCTTTCAGGTGCCCGCAAACACAAAAATGTGACCGAGCCCAAAAATGTGACTGAAACTGAAAAGAGTGAGATAAAACCCATGACCCAGACCCATCCGATGATTGGCCGCAATCTGCGCATTGACTCAGACCGTCTATGGCAAAGCCTGATGGACATGGCAAAAATTGACCGTCTATGGCAAAGCCTGATGGACATGGCAAAAATTGGCCCGGGCGTGGCTGGCGGTAATAACCGGCAGGCGCTAACCGATGATGATTCGACCGCGCGTCATTTGTTTCAATCATGGTGCGAGGCTGAAGGCTTGACGCTTCATATCGATAAAATGGGTAATATGTTTGCCCGCCGCGATGGAACTGATGCCAGCTTGCCACCAGTGATGGTTGGCAGTCATCTTGATACGCAGCCAACAGGTGGAAAATATGATGGGCCGCTTGGCGTTTTGGCGGCATTGGAAATCATCCGCAGCATGAATGAGGCTGGATTGCAAACACGGCATCCTATCGAAATTGTGAATTGGACAAATGAAGAGGGCTGCCGGTTCACCCCTCCGATGATGTCATCAGGTGTATTTGCCGGTGTGCATAGTCTTGATTGGGCTTATAGTCGGACAGATTCAACGGGGTTGCGCTTCGGTGATGAGCTTAAGCGTATTGGCTGGGTTGGCGATGCAGATGTTGGTGGCAGGCCGGTCGCTGCCTTTTTTGAGCTTCATATCGAACAGGGACCAATCCTTGAAGATGCCGGCATTGATATTGGTGTTGTCACGCACGGTCAGGGGCTGAATTGGATACGCGTTACCCTTAACGGAAAGGAAGCGCATACCGGATCAACGCCAATGTCATCACGGGTAAATGCCGGGCTTGGCATGGCTCAGATTACCATGCTTGTCCATGAAATTGCGCTATCACATGCCCCACATGCCGTTGGTGCAGTTGGACATTGTGAAGTCTTCCCAAACTCAACTAATATCATTCCAGGCAAAGCGGTTTTTACAATAGATTTTCGCAGCCCAAACCCTGCGGTGATTGCCGCCATGGACAAGGAGCTTCGAAGTGGTGCTGATAAGATTGCTGAAACGCTTGGCCTGGATATTTCTTTTGAGCAGGCTGGTGCACTTGACCCTGTGGAGTTTGATCCCTCTTGTGTGCGCAATGTTCGCGAGGCAGCAATTGGGCTTGGCTATTCGCACATGAACCTTGTGTCTGGGGCCGGGCATGATGCTTTTTGGATGAGCAAGGTGGCTCCAACTGCAATGGTCATGTGCCCTTGTGTTGATGGTTTGTCTCATAATGAAGCTGAAGAAATCAGCCAAGAATGGGCAGCGGCAAGCACGAATGTGTTATTCCATGCGGTTGTTGAGACCGCCGGTCTTATTGACGAATGACCCGTTGATGAATGATTGGCAGCATATTAGGAGTTCGAGCTAAATAGCCGTATTCTAATGGGGGCAGAAACATGACTGATCAGGCGCGTAACGGAACTGTCGTTGGGGTCATTGGCCTTGGTAATGCTGGCTATGCGGTTGCATCGGCATTCGCTAAATTGTCACCCGTGCATGGGTATGATCTTAATGGTGATAAACGCATGTCTGCTTCACAAGGGGGCATTATTACGCATGACCAGTTTGACGCTTTTATGGCGGCGATTGATGTTGCAATCCTGTCATTGCCACATCCTGACATTTCGCTGGCGGTGACAGGCCAGCTGCTTGATCTTCAAAGTCGGCCAAAGCTAATAATCGATACAAGTACTGTGACGCCGCAAACAGCAATTGATTGCGCCAGCCTTGCCTCCCCATATGGGGTAGGGTTTGTGGATGCTGCGATTGCCGGTGGTGTCGCCAGCATGGCCAATGGCCAGATGACCTTTTTTATGGGTGGTGATGATGCGTCTAAGGCAATGGCAAAAACAGTTTTGAAACCGGTTGCAGCGGGTATTTATGACCTCGGCAAAACCGGAGCTGGCATGGGTATCAAGGTGGTAAATAACGCAGTGATGCACGCCCTTATGGTGGTTTTGATTGAAGCATTTTCTATGTCTAAAAAGCTAGGTGTGCCTAATGATACTTTTATTTCGATCCTGAACCGTAAGGAAGGCATGTTGCGGCCTCTTATACACCGGGTTCAAGAACGCATGAATAAAGGTGATTTTGACGGCGGCATGTCCGTAACAAATGCCCGAAAAGACTCTTGCCTTGCCCTTGAAACTGCCCAACAATTGAGCGTACCGCTTTTTGCCATTTCAGCATCGCACGTGCCCTATGAAATTGCTGAGGCAAACGGCCTTGGCGCTTCTGATTATGCTGCCCTGTCAACTTTGTGGGAAGATTGGGTGAAAATCATTTTCAAAGAAACTGCTGATACTAGTGCTTAAATATCCTAAAGCCAGTCGGGTTGCATTGCTAATGCTGAATTATCGCCATCCGTGATGGTGCAGGCGAGACTTGAAATCTTAGGCAAATGATGTGTTATATAAATTTGCATGGTGGTCAGTTTTATTTTCATAAAATCATCATTGCTGATTGCGCCGGTTTCACCTTTTGCCAACGCATCGGCTGCTGCTGCACCGGATCGCGTCATCAACCAGCCACCGCATAGTGTTCCAAGAAGCATCAAATAATTGCTGCCACTTGCCGCTGGACGTCGGGGT
>JGI20158J14315_10001289_pt1 | contig 18479 bp, 18 predicted proteins | sample COG_08_FD_14315 | JGI IMG/M metagenome (IMG submission 14315)
GCGTTCGATTTTGATCATATCAACCCAGAAACGAAACGAATGCAAGTTTCAAATATGGTTTTAAAGAGTTGGGACTATTTTAATGCGCACGCTAAAGAGGAAATGTCAAAATGTTCAATGCTCTGCACTAGCTGCCACAAGATCAAAACTTTAAAAAATTAGGCTATTTAATCACGAGTATTATTCTTAAAATGTTACTTCTTTTATTCTTCCTTCTTTTCAGCTTCGCTTCTGCACGGTACCATTTGACGGACGAAATTTTACAAAGTGTTCGCAAAGAGTGTGAGGCCGTACAGGAGTTGACGTGTTCCGAACATCACGGTATTCTTGTTGTTGACTGGAAAAAGGAGTTGAAACATGATCAATTCTACAATTTTAACGAACACGCTCGTGAAAGAATTACCGGCGAATTGGCGTTGAAATTAATAAAATCTTTGAAAATCATCAAACCAAAGCGTCGAATAACAATATTACCAATTTCAAACATTGACGGCAGACGGCACGCAGAAAATGGCGCACCGTGTCAGAGAAAAAACAGTAATGGCGTCGATATCAATCGCAATTTCCAAATGACAAGCACAAAGCATAAGTATGCACGATGGTCAGAAGAATACGAAGGCGCACATCCACTTAGTGAAAAAGAGAGTCAATTAATCGCAAGTATACTCAAGAAAGGTGTTAAGCGATATGTCAACGTACATTCAGGGGAATACAGTTTATATTGTCCATATGATTCCACGTTACAAAAACCAAAGAATCAAAAAACTATGTTGAAAAATTTAAAAGAATGGGGCAAATTTTGCAGTGTTTGCACAGTGGGTAGTGCAGCTGAAAAGAGCAGTTATAAAGCGTATGGAACGTCTGTTGATTTTGCAACACATATTGGTGTCCCAGAAGCTTATACCTTTGAAATTTTTGGTCAAAAAGGCTCGTGTGAGCAGTCCTTCAACCCAGTACCAAAGCGGATGAAGTTTTTATTAAAACGCTGGATGCGTATTTTTCGCAAAGTCATTGCAACATAATCGGCTTTAGAAGCGTGTAAACAAAGTACACGTTCTCCGACAGAGTATTTTTGGCGATAAAGTCGTGGTACATTCTCCATTCTTTGGTGATACTACCACGGTTATTTTTGATAATGTTTATCTGTCTTACATAATAACACGTCTCTATTAGGACACCTAAATTTTTTATATGTTCACCAATCGTACTTATCCTGTCAAAACTAAGATAAACTGCGTCTTCACAAGTCGAATCGACATACGGCTCACTCGCTATGATACAGTTGTGTTCATAGACCATTGTGAATATGACTTGGTTGCGGATGTCGCACAGAGAAATCTCTCCCATCCACGATTCCCTAGTGATCGAATTTCTAAGAGTTTTTGTAAAGTCAGTGTCTTTGGAATTAATAGCTATGACAATCGCGTGCACATAGATGGCTCGAATTTGTGAGAGTTGCGCATAGAAGTTTACCATAGCATTTGCACCTTCTTCATCGTATAGAGAAAGCATTTTAATGGTATCTTCGTAGTAATGCATATGGTAAATTCACATACGTATTTATAGTTTGTTTCTGGGGGTATATAAAGACACCTGAATTCATATAAAACAAATATGAACGAAAAAACAACTCAACTGGTAAAACAGTCAATTGTAAAGGTGGTCGGTATTGGTAGTAATTACAATACCGTTCAACCCTATTTGATCGAAACAGATTATGAGAGTGGTGGCACAGCTTTTTTTATCAATCAACAGACTCTTAATTCTAACTTCCCGGGCAAAAAAATGCGATATTTGCTCACCAATTTTCATGTCGTTCAAAATTATAGTTCGAGAATGTGTAAGGTTGAATGGCCCGAACGTGCCGGCAGTTTCATGAAAGCATATGTTAAGTTTGTTGTTCCGAACATTGACGTGGCTGTCTTAGAAATCAACCCATTTGGAGATCACCCACAATGGTACGCCCAAGACCATGCTGAATTTTTAGAAAATATACCAAATTTACAGTTGGACGATAAAACAATGATCCGTGGACAGAGTCAGCGAGTGCGTGCGATCGGGTTTCCTAATTTATGCGACGATCGTCAATTGTCTGATGGCACGCTCTGTGGACGTGGTTGTGGCATGTTGCAGCTTGATATCACATTGAATGGCGGTAATTCTGGTGGTCCGCTGTTTTTAAAGAACAAGGTTATTGGAATCAATACAGCCAGTGTCGCCGAGTCGGAGCGCATAAGTTTGGCAGTTCCGATCAACATGATCTGCAATTTTTTCAAGAGGTGGACTAATTTTGAATCAATTATTTTGCGGACACCTGCTTACGGGTTTCAATTCAAAGTGCTAACAAAAGACTATTTACAATTTAAGGGAGTCGAATCGAGCTTCGAGGGGGCTCTTATAAAGAATATACTCAAAGGAACCGCAGCAGACAAGGCAGGCCTTAAAGAAAATGATATTCTACTTGGTATTACAAGTGATGTAAAAAGGTTTAATGTAAATTCGTTCGGTAAGGTTATGGTTCCATATTGCGATGCTCTGGTGGTTTAGACGATGTCGAATTCTTGTTGCATCTCGATACAGAGGTCGAGTTATCGATTTTACGCGGTAAAAAACAGTTAAATTTGAAAATAAAGCCAGAACCAATCGACTTTAAGGTTTGTCATCGTTTTCCTAATTATGAAGACATTGAGTATGTGTGCTTTGGTGGCATGGTGTTTATGGACCTTAACATGAATCATTTGAAAGACGAAGAGGACGACGAAGACGAAAGCTCGTCTGAGGATATTTCTTCGCTGTTACATACTTTAAAGGGNGGTATAGGTATGAAGACTATGGTGATTTGTACTCATATCACACCACAGTCACATGTATCAATCGATGCATCTTTCACCGAATATTCACAAGTCGTCAAAATTAATAAGGTAAAAGTCAAAGACGTTAGCCATCTCAAATCACTGCTGAAGGATATTGCGCTTGCCTTTCATTCGAGAAGAACTAAATTTCTGGAGATTGAAACAGAGAGTGACACGCATATTTATTCACTGGAGCGTCTGCAAACGCAAGAATTTAACGACGCATTACGACCGGGCTTTCCAATTGAAAAGCTTCTATTGGTATCACCTTCCGAGGTTCTGCCAAAAAGAAAACGACGGAAACGAACTATATAAAACAACCGTGTCTTTTGTAAATGCAAACGAAACCTAGCACGGCTACCGTCGCAGATGCAATTTCAACGGTCATAAACAGTCCTCTGGCCAAGGGTCATAAATGCAACATACGAACCTGCACAGTACGACCGTACTCAATTGAGCTTCACTTGCTTAACGGAGAATATTACATTGTCCATCAGTATATCAAGCCGAAGGTGGGATTGTGTAAAGAAACCTTTGTTGAAAACGTGTATTCAATTTATGTTTGCAAAGAAACGGGCAAAATCCACCACTGTCACGCTGCCTGTGATGGATTTCGACAACTAAACAACTCAATGAATGTTTGTGAAATATCAGGGGAACAATTTGATGGCGAGTCTGTCATGTCATGGGAGTTGAGCAGCAGATGTAGAGGCACCGAACAATTCAAAAAGGGCGACCCACTAAAATATTCAAGAAAGAAGGATGGTACAGTGATTAACAGTGCAGATTACAACATTAGTCGAACGGAATATAAACATGTCGCACGCAGCGTTATTTCCATGCTACTATTTTCTGAGAGGCGTTGGAAACATGAGAAGGACAAATCTGACGAAACGCGGAGGATAATTGAAAAAAATGTGCAGAAATATTTAAGATCATGTGTTAAAAGCAAGTCAGTGAAAGTGTATCCGGTCATTTTAAACAACTTCTACGCCACTTTAAATCGACGAAACATGAATTCGTCGCAAGTGATACAGAAAACACCGAAAGAACAGGAACGTATAGTGTCAATGCTGACAACCGAAGTGTACAGGTACTGGGAACTGGTTATCAATATGACTTTGAATAAAACACCAACCACACATTTTCAATTTAAAGCATTTGTGAGTGCAATTCTATACCTAATGAAAAACGGTGTCAGAATGCAGGGGCAATACATTATCCGAAAGGACGAATTTCTTGATCAGGCTCTACCTGAAAGTAATAAACTTGATATGTATGATGTAAGCAAGCCTTTGTTTACGTCAACAAAAAATGCAATCACTAAAAGCATACGAGAGACGATCGAGCGAAAGTCAAAAACAGTTGATGAGCTTGTGGGTTACGTTCAAATGAAAGTATAAATATGACTAGATATATTGTAAAATGTTAGGACTTGCAAATTTAGGAAATACTTGTTATATAAATAGTGTATTACAAAGCTTGCGTTACATGAGACCATTTGTATTTAGCGTCCGAGACGTCAAATACAACCATAATAGTTCGATCATACCAGCTTTTATTGAGCTCTTATTTGCGAATTGTGATATAAAATATTTGAACGAATTTGTGCTAAGATTAAGTAGGTCAAATCGTGAATTTCGGGTTTTGCGTCAATGTGATGCACATGAACTATTTCTGTTTGTCATTGATACACTCTACGAGGAGTTACCGTCCTTGCCAAACGTGTTTCGAGGCCAATTTGAATCAAGCATTTTATGCGAAGAATGTCAACATATAAGTGTGACTAAATCCCCATTTCATACGGTTAGTCTGGATTTGAATGTAGGAGAGCAGACCATCTCATCTTTAATTGACCGTTTTGAACAAACGGAAAGTCTACACGGGTTCAAATGCGAACATTGCAAGGGGAAAACAAAGGCCGAGAAAAAAATGTTCATAAAAACACACCCTACTATTCTGACATTACATTTAAAGAGATTCATTGGAAATAATAAAAATAATTCAACTATTGTCTTGGAGCAAGAAATTTCACTTCATAAAGAGCGATATATGTTCATTGGATCAATCAATCACGTAGGAAACGTTGGGTATGGTCATTACACAGCTGTCTGTATGAAACATGACGACAGGTCATACGTGCTATGCAACGATCGGTCAGTTAAATCGTTAGTGTCTTTACCCAAGTCATCACCCCTTGCATATGTTATATTTTATCAAAAAAAATAGAAGTATTTAAAGAAAAATAAATTTATAAAATGACACACGTCTTAAAGAAAACAACAGATCGCTTTGTCTTGTATCCGATTAAACACCTAAAATTATTTGAATATTATAAGAAGCACGTAGCATGCTTCTGGACTACCGAGGAGGTTGATTTAAGTTGTGATGAGTGGGATAAATTGGAGCATCAGGAACAGCAATTTATTATCGCTGTTCTCGCATTCTTCGCTGCAAGTGACGGTCTCGTCATTGAAAATTTAATCACGAATTTCATGTCGGAAGTTATGTTACCCGAAGCAAGAAGTTTCTATACGTTTCAAGCTGCGATGGAAAGTATCCACAGTGAGCAGTATGCATTACTACTTCAAAAATTCGTTCCGAATGAGGAAGATCGCTTAAAACAGTTCAAAGCGGTTGACAATCACCGGACGACCAAAGCAAAGGCTGACTGGGTGTTGAAGCGTATGATGAAGAATGAAAAAATAGATCCGGTCACTGATTTCTCGCTCCGTTTAATAGCACAAGCTGTCACCGAAGGCATTTTTTTCAGTGCTAGCTTCGCATCTATCTTCTGGCTAAAGAATAGAGACATTCGATTACCGGGGTTATGCATGTCGAATGAGTTTATATCCAGAGATGAGGGCTTGCACAGGGATTTTGCATGTGAGCTGTATAAAGAATTTCCACGATTGCCCAAAAATGTTGTTTACGACATTGTTGATTCTGGCGTGAAATTAGAAAAGGATTTCGTTGCAGAAATATGTCCCGAGCGTTTAAAGAATATGAATTCGGAACTACTCTCACAATATGTTGAATATGTGGCAGATCATCTTTTGGTAACATTGGGGTACACGAAATTTTATAACACTAAAATTCCAGATGCATTTGCGTTCATGGAAATGATAAGCCTAGAAGGGAAGACAAATTTTTTTGAACGACGTGTGAGTGAATACTCCAAGGCTGATGTGGGCACGGGTAGTGATAATACATTTACATTAGATTCTAAATTTTAAAGATTTAATTTTGCATAACGTACCGAACCAGTTGTATAGACGGATTCTAATTTACAGACATTTGGTGCAGTGTCTCCCATTTCATAAATCGTGTCGCTGTAACTGTCAATTTCTTTCCGCGCCGTGTTAATTTTTGATTTTAAATTGAGAGCACCCATCGCCCGTAAAAAGTCGGGCTGTTTTACCTGACCTGTATAGCTTGTCCACAAACCGGAGAGTGAAGCTGACACATAGCCACTAATGCTTGTCCCGTCTGATGTAATTCTATTTCTTAGTTCTTTACTTAAATCTTTGAGGTTGGAGACTTTTTTGTTGATGTCGTTTTCCGCATCTTCAAAAAGGAGTTCTAAATTCCGCGCAAGACAGCTGATAGAAGACGTTTTGCTGTTTAAACGGCTAACCACATGAAAAAGTGTATCCTTTGAATTTCCCGTTCCAAAAAGCCTTTTAAAGTAAAAGAATGATCGTTTGTAGAGTCCATATGTAATGATGATACGTAACAACATCGCACATATTAAGACGATAGTTAGTATCACTCGCCAACCAAACAGATACGAATTCCCCTGCCAAACATCGTTCTTTGCAGTGTTCATTTGAAACGCCCAACAGAGTGTCGTTGTGGATATCAAAATAATTAATTGCAGCAACCCGATTGAAGAACTGGCGTTCTTTAAACTCTCAACGTCGACAGTTTTAAAATTCATATTTTCGATTCTTTGACTGAAAGTCCCCCCGAGGAATCTCGCTTCTACTTCGGACATTTTAAGAGACAAAAAAACTGAATCTAATATTGCGTAAGCACACAAGAAAACCGGAATGGCCATGGTTACGCTATGCTCTAACATCAGCGTGTCATTATTATTAAAGTCGCCCGGGGAAGCAAAGTCAAAGCAGATCCCGAAAATAAGAGTTGTGACGACAATCAATTGATTGAGCATGTTTTGTACATCGGTAATCACTTGAGACGTTTCTTCCTTCAGGACTGCACGTTGCTCTATCAAACGGTTAAACAATTGCATGGATCGCTCCACACGATCACCGTAGATTTGAAACTCTGCAAGATCTGTCTGAAGTCTCATATCCATCCCCGCATTTGCAGATCCCAAAATACTGGTAAAAATATCACCTATGGCTTGGTTTGGTTTAGTCATTATTTAGTATGTACATGTTTATTTATACATGTAATTGTTTAAAAACCCAGCATACCATGATTCAGGGTCTGAGTATATATTAGCGCCTCGTTCGACCATTCGTCGAACCAGACTATTGTCTTCGTGTAGTACTGCGATGTGCAAAATAAAATTTAAATGTTTCTCTTTCCATTCACCATCAAATTCTAACCACTTATCTAACATTTGCTTCAACTGTGGATGATATTCTTTCATTTTTTTAAATGCACACGTTTTTTATACTAACAAACTTGAACAATCTGAGAATTTATCATCATTCGCGATTGTAATTCCTAGGCGTCTTCCGATCTCTTGAAAATCTGTATGGTTAAATGGTTCCTTTTCATGTTCCTTACACCATGACACCATTGTTCTAAGCGCTTCCAGTGATTGTGGACCGTAGAACCGAGATCGTGGTTTGTTTTTTTGGAATAGACTAACCAAAGCTCGTCGATTTTGATGTTCGAGTATCATTTTTACGGTGCTTTCGATAAACATAATATGGTCAGAAGAAGACATGTCTATTATACTGCTCTAGATTTCTTTGAGCAAATAACCTGAAAGACATAGGTCAAGTAAAAGAGCTGTGAATCCAAATCAAATATGAGCCAAGAGTAAGAGGTTAAGAGACTCGTCATAAAGAAAGTGTATCCAGCACCTGTTTTTAGCACTATTGTAGGGTGGATAGCATGATAATACAATAGAGCAAGGAGGATTCCGAGCATTTAAATAATTATTTGTTTATATTTATACGTCAAAACATTCAAACCTTCTTTACACCACTTGGTACCACAACCTCCTTCAACACCACTTGGTAACACAACCTCCTAGAACACCACTTGGTAATACAACCTCCTAGACCTTTGATCTTGTAACAAATATGCCACGTCCACGACTTCTGACAGTCCATTGCCTTGACGACTATTTTTCTTGTCTATCACAACCAACGTCATTGTGCGTCTGTTGCGGCAAACGGGTAATCTCTGGTCTTATAATACGTGATTTCTGTAAAGACTGCGCTATATATAAGCCAGTGTCCATAAAAATATGCGTCACTACCACTGCCCTGTCGGAGCACTTGTTCTAATCCCTGTTATATTCCTCTACCACTTGATACACGACGCGTGTAAATGTAAACGCGAAATCTTATGAAACAGGTTTCCTAGACATAAATAGACAGTGATATTACCATACAGTACTATTACCATAATATCAGAGACGTCAAAATGTAAAACATACATACACCAAATTAGCAGTACACACAGACGCATCCACTCGGGTTTCACACTTGCAGCGCACCTGACACCTTGAGGGTTTCACACCACTTGAGGGTTTCACACCTGCAGCGTTTCGGATTCTTCCTCAAAGACGGGTATAAAAGCTTCTTTGTTTACAACTAAAATGACAAATATACAAGAATCATTCGCGCAATGGTTTAAAAATAAAACTGCAAAGAAGAAGAAGAAAGCGACTCAAGACGAGGATTCTGATTCGGATACAGAGTCGCAAAAGAAGAATGATTCTCGGTCGCATCGCGGTGAAAAACGTGCCCCTGTTTACAAACAACGAGCATTTGAGACGATTCCTGCGCCCCCAATGGTTGAAGTTGATGATTCCGACATTGTAATACTCGATTTTGATGAAGAATTTGAAACTCCCACCCAAGAAAGTCTCGTTTCGGCAAAATATTTTAACGGGATGAACGCAAATGGTGAGAAATGTCAAATTTCACCATTTCAATATCCGTACATCAAGCACCTCTTGACCACTCCACAAAAGGTTGTGCATCGTGAAGACGTCTTTACTAAACTAAAACCGAATGTGGAAGTTGTTTGTCGCGCTCATGAGGAAAAATACTTATGCGAGCCAGACTTTTCAAAGGGAGAGAAGTCATGTGCACGTGGCATTGAATGTGAAGGCTTAAAAATTCATGAAGCTGGTGATCATGCTTTCGTCTTGAAAGAATACTTTACGCCTAATCAGGAGCAAGCGAAGGTGTCCAGTGAAGATGCCAAACTTTGTATAATGTGCTTGCGATTTCTTATACACCAATGTGTTTTGGAAATTAAAGCGGACGGTGAATACCTTCACGACGACATGATTATGCAATCTTTTGGTAACATCGTCGGTCTCCCGGGTGAATATACCATCGAATCGGTTGTCTGCTCCGATAAAGACACCTACGAGGGGTTGGTAATACCACTAGTGGAACACAAACGCACAGCGTACACGATTGAAATCCGAACGGTTAATGGAAAGCCGGTTCGGTATTATATTCAATCTAACATGCCATACCCACCCGCAAATCATTTCCAGTAAATGTCGACCGTGTTCAACCGAATAACGGTCGTAAAATATACCCCCTGTTAAAAGAGTCGCAGTTGTATGGCAAGTTGCACACACATTTTACGAATACTCAACACGAATGGTTGTTCATCGGAACGTTCGCGGATCGATGCAAAACGACATCTCTCATTCCATTTCCCAATACTCTCATTTGGGATCCCATAGATGTTGGAAAATCTAGAGAACGTGCTGTTGGCCGCACTATTTATACAACATTGGTAAAAACTCTGACAATCGCCAATGCAATTATGCATTCCGTTGACGCATCTATCAGATATGAACTTATGCTATATATTGACATGCATATTCCACTGGTTATTGAAATCAACACCCAAATTGAAACGAATAAACGGATATATGAAAATAATGGCACCTTGTCATCAATATGGAATAAGCTGGCAACCCCATACTTTGACGAAAACAAACGTTTCAATTATTCGAAGATGTCCGTGTTGACAGACACACATTTTCTGACTGAATATAACGGAGAAGCCATCATTCAAAAATTACACCCTTCCATTGATTTATTTGACGGAAATCACGGCATATTCCACGAGGGGATGCTTCAAGATGTCTTAACCGAACTGTCGTGTTGTTCGTTCTTCACCGATAAAAGACCAGACAACCCAATATGCCACCTCCTGTCGAAAGCCCTGCCGCAGAGGTGCACTATACGAAACTTGAAAGACATATTGTCAAAGTATGTCCGAGAACACGACAGCTGCTACATCTTCGTATTGGGCTGTATGAAAGCGTCTCTTTTAGGAGCATATAAAAACTCGGTTGTGCGACCACCGTTTCTAAAACGTGTTCGGTTAATTGAAACGTTTCAAACATTGACTAAAGCGATGATGCTGTCTTTTATAAACAACGACCACCAACAGCTACTTTTCTTTACGTTGAAAGAGTTTACCATATTTGGAGTGTCTAAATTACCTGCGATTCTTTCACAGCTACAGAGACACTACCACTGGGTGGAGTTTAAAAAATCCGTGAAGAAAGCCATGAATATCGTACGCACATACAAACAATTTGATTATGTCGATCCCTTGGCTTTTAAAAATATAGAGAGCATATTTGCAAGCATCAATAAATCACAAGTGCATCACCTGTTTAGACCGCATCGTAATTCATTCAGCAAAACCATTTTACAGGAATGTGATAGACAAGACGACGCTATGTCTTTAAGCTTTGTCACGAAATTCTTTCCATCGAGTCATCACGATCTCATGTGGGATCTTGCGTCACGCTACGAAGAGGAAGAAAAGAGTATTCCCATATCGTGGCTTGAATATTTCAATGTCCGCAAAGAAACGATCAGTGCCCTATCTCATATTCAAGATAATTATTTGTATGAAGGGAGTAAGACGAGTCTGAAGGGCTTCTTGAAATCGCTGGATCGTCTAGAGTTTGAATCGATTCGTGCGTTCGCTGACGTGTTCGATAGAAAACAGAATTTTAGGATGTATACGCTCCCAGCTCATATATATATTCTACAAGTCAAGGCCATCAGAATGAAATTTAAAATAAAAAATGGACAACCATTGAATGCAACGCATGGAACGGCATTGATCTGCCTCCATTGCAAAACATTCAAGTCTTTTGTCAATCATGTGGTCAGTGACACTTTAACCAAAAATCTTCATGCGCATGGACATCGCAAAGTACTAGTCGACGACGACACGATGAAATTATACTGTGGAAAGCGCTCCGAAAAGGTAAGTGACGGGAAAAAGAAAGCTTGTCCCATAGACGGACTCGACGATGTAACCACCGGTAGAGTACAAAAGAGAAACGCCAAGGAAATGCGGAAAGAAATAAAAAACAAACTCTGTTCTCAAACGGAATTGAAGGGAATCAATCTCATTGGGCGATTACTCCAGTTCTACAATACTCTCTACACCGTATGTCCTTCATGTGGGAATTTCATGGAGTACAATAAACATTTCTTAAGAGACACATTCTACTGCGGAGGTTGTCTCTCTAAATCGGGGGAACTGTATTCTAAAATTTCATGTGCTTTCTGCAGGTTAAGTAAGAAGAACGAAAACTGGGTACCAGTTGCATGCATGGACGCTGGTGAAAAGACATCGATTAATTTATGTTCAAACTGTTATAAACCGTGGATACAGACATCTGAACCATTGGAAAAAAACACCATTTTTAAAGGACTGCAAGACAAATGGAAAAAACTGCAACATCCATCGAATCTATAAAAGAAGTCACAACTTATTAAAAATGAACTGGGTCTTTGCATATGTCTTTTTTAACACAGTATACTCTCTCAGTTCATACGATGAAGCAACTAGTTTAGCAATTATATGTTCTTCTACTCTACTCGTCTACTTTACCATGTCTATGTTTTATGTAGAGTCGAACGAGGAGGTAAAACAGTTCTGTAATAAGTGTAATAAACAGACCGGACAGTCTCACATTCACTGTACACTCTGTATCAAGTGTGTACCTATCGATTATGTACACACGAATTTGACAAATAGCTGTACAAAAGAGCTATTCTTTGTGCGCTTTATTCGAACATTCAAACTTTATATTGTGCTGAATATAATAGTGAGCATATTCTATTCGGTAACATACCCACCACATATTGCCTATCTATTGGTACATTTCTTCATATTAAGAAAGGTATATCGAACGCAAAAAGAGGTTATAAATAATGTTTAATTTTGTTACAAATGTCGCACATTTCTGTTGGAAAAGTTAATCCAGAAATTGAGGGTTACAATTTCGAAATTCCACCTGTTGCATTTGACATTGTTCTGGTCGGAATCTTTATTTATTTTATTATTAAAGTAATTAAGAATTAAAATACCATATTCCCTACTCGTATTGACAATTTACCTTGTCGTTTGCGTCTAACGGGAGTATATTTCGATGTGTCCCACTCGTACTTTGCAATGTTCTCTTCAGTGAACCCGACATCGGTCCAGTCACTGGGTTCAAAATATGTTTTTAAATCGCCGAGGTCGTCCGTCAAGGTGCGCAGTGTTTCCACGTCTCCCCCCATACTGACCAAATCAGACCATGTGAAGCCCAGTGCGTGGAGCTCATGCAACGGGATTTTTAATTCGGACAGCTGATGAATGGTCATGCTTGTTTGCATCATGTCTTCCGCGGTGATTCCCAAGTCTTTGATTTGATACAGCTTCAATTTTTTGAAATCATCCGTGCTAAACCCTAGTCGCTTCATGTGTTGATACGTGAACCCAAAGTTGATTAACGCTTCCATCGTGTACACCTTTGATAGTTTGCTCCATGAAACCGCTTCCTCGACAAGGTCCTCAGGCAAATGACCATCTAATTTTAGAGAATTCAGACTCTTCCCGCTCTTTATCATACTGGTAAGAGAAGTCGGTGTTTTCTTGAACCAGCCCCACCCACCAGACGCTTCTTCGGAGAGGTTTGAGGTCTTCCGCCGCGAGTCGATCAAAGCTTGCATTGCGATAATACTGTCTTCGCCCATATTTGCAAATGGGTGAACGCTATCTGTACAGCAAATTGGACACGTGTTCTTGAGCCTCTGCTTGGAATAAGAAATGACACACGAGAGATGAAACTCATGGCCACACTCGAACGTTGCAGAATTCGGTCGTAATCGATCGGTTATAACTAGACTATCTTCGCATAAGGTACAAACTTGCATTTTTAATAAATCGTATCACTTTTATAGTATATTTACTTAGTAAGCATGTCTCACACCAAGCCCAATTTCGAATCTTTCCCCCGGTCTTGCGTAACTATAAGCACGACCAATGACGCGTTCGTTCAAAAGACGATAGCTTTGCAAAAAGGATTGCATGCCTTTAACACCACCACCTACATCGCAAGCCCCTGCTTGAGCGTCTGCGATCTGTTTCTTTAATTCTTTTACTGTATCTTCCGAACGAGATCGACCTTTCGCCCTTTCTGCTGCAAGGTCTTTCTTTAGTTTATCAAGCTCTTTTGACAAGGTGTCAGCTGCTACGACGCCTATAGCAGACGCGCTCAATCGCAACGCTTCCGCAATTAAAGCACAGTCGTCACCAGCGGGCTTAATTGTGAATCTGACTTTAGATCTAGGAATACCTTTCTCGCGAGTCGCTTTCCTCCCATGGGTCAAATCAATGTCGAGCATCAACTTCATCCCGGGGTAAATATCGTGGGTCGATTCGTTCAAAATAGTTTTCACGCCTGCAGTCGCAGCGACAAAACCCTGTTCTGACCACGACCCAAGTCCGCCGTGTTTGTATTCCGTTTCTGCAAGGCCGATGAAAGCCACGTCCTGCAAGATCTTTTCTTTGAGCTCATCCCCCTTCAAAGTAGCCGTGTTGGGAAAGCCATTTACTGAACTAAAGACGTGGCAGTATCCATCTGTATACATAGAACCGTTGCGTTTGCAAACAAGGAGCTCACCTTCCTTTACATCATAAACTTCTTCTTCTCGTGCGGCTGGAATATCTGTCGAGGAGGTGCCAGTAGAACCAACCTGCCCTCTGCACTCGGCAATATGATAATCATCGAATCGTACATTACTAACAAACTGGGGCCCGGCCACCTTATTTTTCTTTATGAGACCGTAGGACATTTTATAAAAAACGATAAGAATATATAGTGAATAAAATTTATTAGTGCAACATTACTTCGATCCTCGGTAAGAGAATATACTCGTTCTGCGAGCGCAAACTTTGCAAGATCTTGTGATTAGTGGGACATCGGGCAACATTATGCTGCACTGTTCCTAGAGGCCACATTTTATGAATCTCGATTACCCCAAGTGGATCTAATTTATTCTTGATGTATCGACGCAACCCATCGGGACCCTCTCGGTCCATGTCCTTCTCTGTATATCCACATCCTAATAGGTTGTTTACAGTGGGTAAAACCATGAGGCATGTCCCCGCTGTCACAGCCGCTGGGGCAATGTTTCCATTGGGCATAACATGCGAAGCATAAAGTTGGTTAACATTTACGGTGCAGAGCGCCAGTCCGACCAGATCATTTCGCTTGACTTTGCCAAAGATATTCGCCATCATAGTTCTTCCCCATACATCACAGTTCATCAACTTTTGCAGGCTTGACTCGGACAGCATATCGTTGCGAACGCACCCAAAATACTCCCATTTGAACGCTTTGGGGTTAGTAGATTTGTTTATGTTTTTCGGGTAGTGATCACTCGCAATCAAGTCTGTATCCCCCGTCATGCGTGAGTTCGCCTTGTCGCACATGTAATTCAATGTAGGTATGTCTGCGGCCACAGTCAATCGAATATGACCTTCACCCTGAAAGGCAAACAGAATGGTCCCCTCTTTGTAGTATTTCTCCCACCCATCTCTCCACGGCCGACACATGAGAGGAAGCGAAGTGGTGGTATTTGTTTGTAGAGAAATCTGGGTGCTTGTAAGCGTAGGGTTACGCATATCAGCAATTCCGGGCTGTGAATGGCGCCCATTTCTTGGCCCCGGTCTATAAGCTGTCGCACCAGAAGCGCCACTATCGAAGCGTCGATTAGGGTTTGCTGGTCTCATCTTTTAAGAGCATACACTTTGTATATATACTACCACTTATCCAAATTCATACGGTTTAATTCCCACGGAGGAAGTCGTCTTCTGCCTCTTCGCCAACGGTCCATTGTAGTACTTTATGAGATCGAGCTTGTGTTTTGAGAGGCGTTGCCATTCTCGAATACCTGCCATGAGAAGACGCTTCGACCCCGTTTTTACATTCACCACTGCAATTTGCTTGCTGCGCAACTGTCTCTGCATTTCGTTACAGAATAGAATTTCCTTAGAGACTATTTGCGCGATATTCATTCGATGTTTTGAATAATGTTCACGCAAATCGTCGACCGATAAATCGGGATATTCCTTCCCCTGCAAACTCAACGGCTCCTTCACGATTTTTTCAAATAACTGAAACTGTGTTCTATATATTTCTTCTGGACTGATCGTACCTGTTAGAGAATCTTCAAGTTCGTTTAGCTTTGAGATCCATCCACCGTCACCACTTGAATGGCAGCAAATGGGACATTGTTTTGCAACGGCTTCGTCCTCGACGGGGCATGGTTCTTCCATATCGTCTACATTATCATCGTTTAGATCTGGCATAATATCCCGGTCACTTTGACGTGGAAGAATCAGTGGGTTGTGTCTACTTTGTCCCGGCAAAATCATGCTACTCAAATCGTTCATATACCTGCACAGAGTTTACTTATATATGTTTAAAAATCATCGTCCAGATCAAAAAAGCCAACGACTTCTCTAGTATTATCGACCATCTCCCCCACCTCCAAAATTTGTTCGATAATCGGCGAGAAGTCCATGGAATCGAAACACTTTGAATCACATTGTTCTCGTAATACATAACACCAGAGGATGAACGCATGTTCAAACGAACCTCCCGATGGGTTTTTGATTAAGGTGTTCTTAAAATAAACGTAATAGCAGCCCATAATTTTCATCACAATCGGAACAACCGACCTTTCGATGGCCTCTTTATGCCTGTGAACTTGCACATCAAAGACGAGAAAGTAGGTGGGCCAGTTTACATTGTAGACCGCCATAAAATGCTGCTGAATCATGTTTATGTAGCAGAAATCGCGTAGACTTCTATTCTCGAGGACCTCCTCTGGCTCTGCGTACGTCAACGTCTTCTGGAACAGTGACGGGATACCAGCTGGGAATCGTCCAAACACACATGTCATGGCGGATACCTGAGAGCCGCCTAGCTGTTCATGTGAGCAAATTTCTTTGTCGCCAATCAAAATTATACGATCCCACATATACTTAGTAATCTGGTCTCGAAAGCGGCGAGTAACGAAGTGTTTCTTCTCCCCTGTGATAAATTTGTCCCAATTGGTTTCCATCGGCGTATCATCTTCGATATGAATCGTCCACGTTCGATACAGTCGAAGTAGTTGTTTGCACCAGAAGAAGCGGCTCATGCTCGCAACAATTCCCACCTCAGAGAGTCGAACATGAGACTTCTTTCCGTTCACTTCCTCGGTGTACATGTCGACGTCCATTTTATCTCTGCTCATCATCTGAGTGATATATCGCGATGACACCGTCCAGAGAATTTCTAGGAGACCATCTAATTCTGCGCATGGTTCTAGCTTGTCCCATCGCAAAGATATGACGTCTAACATGCTGATGAGATCAGAGAGCGTCCACTCGTTTGGGTCGGGTGATTCGTACAGACGCAAACGGTGTTTCTTCACGTACGTTTTCACAGCAGGTGATAGTGAACATGTTTTATGTTTCATGTTGATTAGCGTCATGATAACTAAGTAAAACATCATTCCAACGGTCCACCCGAGACAGCGACCCGGTACAGTTTTGTAAAGCATATCATAATTGTCGAGTAAGTAGTTCGTGGTTTTGTCCAAGAGCTCGTCAAGCTCACCTACTTGTGCGGCTGGCAAGGCACCTGATTCAACACTTAGCAATACATCATATAGGTCGACCACGTAGAGTAAGAGGTCTGTGAAACTCGTTCGAATCGGGGTGGCCACAGCTTCTGCAAGGGAATGGATACGGAAAATGCTATGATATTGTGTTTTGAACATTGTAGAAAAAAACACGCATATTTATAGGACTGTTTCAGGTGGTGATGCATGTGCTCGAGGCTACTCTTCTAAATGTATCGTTAGCCGTGGTCACAAGAACCCTACAGTGCACCAGTCCATTGAGGGTAAATACTAGTACAGTAAACGAATACAATGAAAAATTACATAATTTCTACTATTTACGTCTTGCCTTTGGAATTCTTGTGTTATCGAACTCAGTTTTGATTGCAGAAGATTGGACCATCCGTGGCGTTGCTCTTTATGCCGTCTATTTTATTCCAGTCGTTGCATGGTTTGAAATATTTTACTCAACGCGATTCAAAACAGCTCTTCTTATTGGCTTGATCAGTGCGTGTAACGCTATGGTCAATGCTCTCATTTTCAAGCCCCATCCTTTTTTATGGGTTTACGCCATACTGTTCAGCTCGTTTATTACCTATATTTCAGCGTACTTTGAATACTGTGTCGTTAAAAATTGAACGCAAGCTGATTCATGTCCCTGACACACCCTCTAGTCGTTCCGTCTTCAAGTAGTTTAAACATTTCCTGAGGATGAATGTTCGATTTGCATCCGTCGGGCAGAACACCACCCGCCTTCAAAGCTTCAATGCATATCTCAGAACAAAAGAATCTTGGTTTGTAGTCGCCAAAATTCGAGGGCCAATCGTATTTGATATTAATATATTTGTTCACAGGTTGCAAAAAATAACCGACATGATTAAACGAACAACCAACATGAGCTTCACAATATTTGTAGACTTTTTCATACTGCTCATCGTTTAATTGCATCGAACGAAAGGTCCATTGAACTCTCGAAAATCGTTTATTCGCGAGGAATACCTTGTTATTATAATGTATTGAACAAGCCTGTCCCTTAACCACTTCACTGGAACCATCGTCGTTATTAGGAAAAAACAACTCGACGTGAATTTTTGGCACTTGATCTCCGGCAGATGGTGCTACGGCGGCAGCTGCTCTATTCAGCCAGTGCTTTTCCATTAGCTCGGTGTCATTATCTAAAAAGCATGCAAATACAGTACGCATCTTTACATATTACATTTCATATATTTATAGTTTAATATTCCATATCAGATCCTCCACTCGTATTGTTATAGGACCCGCCATCGCTCTCACTACTCGAAAAATTTAAAGGTGTACTTCGGTTTGAATTTACCGGTGTAGACCGATTTGAATCTGTCGAGCTTGCATTGTACGCGTCAAAATCAACCTTACCGATTGGTGTACTTCTATTTGAACTTATCGGCGATGAAGCATTGCTGCCGATAGGTGTAGACCGATTTGAATCTGTCGAGCT
>JGI20158J14315_10001294_pt1 | contig 18461 bp, 20 predicted proteins | sample COG_08_FD_14315 | JGI IMG/M metagenome (IMG submission 14315)
TAATTTAAATTTTTAGCTATGAGTAACTCCCTTAAATATACAAAAAAAAGATCAAAGAATAGACTGAAAGCTATAGGCTTATTTCTTGGCCTACCTGTCATCACGTCCATATCTAGTTTTCTATTAATAGGAGGTATATTTTCGCTAATATTGTCATTTCTTTTAGCTGTTATTGTTTCTTTAAAGATCATTCCTGCAATATTTACTACATTTAAAATTAAAAAACCTATCTGGTTCAAATATCTCATAATTTATGGTATCCATAGAAGAGAATTGACAGAGAAAGAAAGAGGGGAGATAAATAATAATTTCCACTACTCTCTTACAAAATATCAAAAAGATAATAACTCACCTTCTCGTGAGTACATAAATCGCGAAAGACGATATTATTAATTTTTAATATTCCTCCACTCCGAACCTCCCTTGCTAATCTCTGGCATTTTTTTATCTATATTTAGGTTATTATTTACCTCCTTAAAGCCATTTTCTACATCTGACGTAACATCAGATGTTATATTTTTATTAATATCCACGCTCCTATTGGCAATTAATTTCTCATTATCAGTCAATTTATTTTCCACCGCATTATTTTGATTAAACCTATCATTATTATTGCTAAATTGTTGCACCATCTTGCCTTCCATCATATCAATATTCAATGGATCAAGTAGCTTGTCTGTTTTATGATTAATAAATTCTTTAATTAACTCTTGAGATTCATTGCTATGTGAATTTGCAGATAATGACTGAATATCTCTTTCCCAAATTCCTTTACTCCTTAAATGATCTACAAATTCATTATTTAAACTTTGACTATGAGCAACGTCAGAAGAGGAAATATTTTGCTTTAGAGTGGATATTCTACTAGCATTCTCAAAATATTCTTCAGAAGTTTTTTGCTGCTCTACAGATTCATTATAATGGCTTGTTGCAGATTCATTAAGGGAATTTAATTGTTCATTAGAGCTTGTGAGTGATCCTGATTTTGATAATCTATTTATTTTATATAAAGAGTCTTCTGCTTGAGCCTGAGCTTCCATACCCACGCTACCTTGCAGATCAACACCATTACCAAATAATTTGAATCCTGCCGATGTATTTGCAGAAACTGAGGCGTTAATAGAATTAGTAGTTCTATATATATCTTGCTGCTCCTGACTCACATCCTTTGTCCAAGATTCACCACTATTTACAGAATTACTGTAATGTTGTGCTGATTCTGATAATTCACTCCATGCTGCATTTTTAGATTCTATGGAAGAATTTTTCATACTTTCGCCCTGTGTTAAATATGATTCATGCTGATTATTAAGTGATGATGATATATTCTTTCCATAGGAAAGATTAAAATCAGCAAATTTATTTTCATTGAGAGATCCATCATAAAACTTTGTTCCTTCTTGATTAGTAAAGGTACTCATTCCATCTTCGTCTCTATGAATATCTGCTATATCGGTTTTGTTAGAATTGACATTGTTATAAGAGCTATTGCCCATAGAAGTGTTGCCAAAATTAAAGTTACCTGATGTCATTTCTGAGGCTGTAGAATGTGCCGTTTGCATTAATGGAGAAAGCATAGTTCCTGCAAGATGGGTTAAGGAGTCAAATCCATTCATTAACATCTTAGCAAGAAATGGTATCATCACTACTCCAAATCCTGCAAGTAGTGATAATTGAGAAAGTGCGTCATTCATAGCTGATGTATTAGCAATTGTCGAGCCTTCATATTCAAAATTCTTTAATTTTAATTGTTGTGCTTTTGTTAGGAGGCCATTAAGAATGGCATATAATGGTATCCACAATTGTAATTCTAGAAGTTTTTTACAGTAATTTAAAAATCTTTGTTCAGCTCCTAATATTAGCATTAATGGAATTATTAAAAGATATCCAACATAGAGTAATATTTCAAAGAAGATCCTCCAAAGAACTACTGTAGTCTTTGCCATCTCTCCTGCAATTTGCATCATATTACTTGATTGAAGAGAAGATGATGCTTTTGAGTAATTACTTGGATCAGTCGATGCTATGCCATCTTGAGTAGCATTTCTAATTACATTATGAAAAAGTAAATTTCTAGAACTATCAGCAAGTCCCATAAAATATGATGATTGTGATGCTAATTGACTTTTTATGGTTGGAGTAAGATCTATATTGTCATTCGATGACAGTGATGAGGTTACGAAATTTATGGATTTTAATTTATTTGATATCCATTGTTCTATCTTGGGTTGATCCTGAATTATCCCATCCTTTATATTTTCAAAAGCCTCTCCGCAATTCATTTTGACATAATCATAACCATTAGTTGCTCTTGGAATCTTCCAATCCATGACATCTAGAGTGTTTTTCATGGTTGATTCAAGAAGTGTAAAAAGATTAGAGCTATTAGTTATTTCGCTTTGGCTATATTGGCCCATCATAATAGCATTTACCAAACACTCCCTCATAAACTCTTCTGTATTTTGACGAAGCATAGGATCTTGTATTACAGCTTGGTTTGATATTCTGATCAAATCGGAGCCAAATAATAGGCCGTATTTTTGATATTGCTGATCTTCTGGTAGGGCTGCAAACTGCTCTACTAACTTTCCTTGATGATAACCAAATGATGAAGTTGCCGAAGCAAGCCTTCCTAAGACCCACGGCACATTATCAACCTGCCTTATCTGTCCATAATCAAGCACATCATGTATTGCTACATTAATTTTAGGAATAAACATTAAATAATAGGCTGAAACTGCTATCATCATTGTTTTTGCTGAATCGCCCCAATTAATCCTTATGGTATTTTTTAATAATATCCATAGAAGACCAATAAGAGCTCCCATCGTAATTACACTCTTATATTCCTCTTGATTAACAACTGATGCAACAATGTTAAATGCCCACTCAATAAACGGACCTCCTCCATAAGTATATACAATATCCATAATTTTTATACTATGTTGTGTTTTAATTTAATTTATTAATTGCCGAATTTAATTTATTTTTTTCCCTAGATTCTTTTTTGTCATAAAATTCTATTTTTTGAATAATGGATTCAAATTTTGTATTAAGTTGCTTTGCTTTATTGACGATATTTTGTTTCAGGATTTTTATATTATTGATCACTAATTTTCTGCTATCCATATCCAGATTACTTGAAAAAAGAGATTTGTTTTGCACTTGATCAAGCATATTTTCAAGAAAGTCATAAGTCATAGAAAGGGCAATCCATTCATCAATATTATCCATAGAAAATGCTGATGCTTTTTTGTCAATATGGGCAATTGATATAATCCTAACTATTGGAATGCCATAAGGAGTATTGGTTACAAAATTCTCTTCTTCCTTTGTATATTCAACCTTTTCTCCTTTGCTTTGCTTGAGTAGTTTAATTCTAATGTCTTCAATATATTTTCTAACTTTAGGTAGAAATGCGTCCTTAGTCTCTATAGTATGCGTGGTATTAGACAAATTAACGCAATCATCAATATCGCCACATTTAAAAACGTTAAGAGCTCCGCCATTCATTAAAATATTTATAGTGTCACCTTTTATTGCTATTGGCTTTTTGGCAATAGAGCTTCCATCTTCTTTGTAAATTACGGTACCAGTCATTGACATTAAAATCTCATAATATCTTGTTAGGTCAACTGATGTTGGGGTTTGGTTATCCGTTAAAACTCTCCATATTAAATTTAATGGCGGAGCTCCTTCGTTTTTTTCTTCTTTACTATATTCAATATTTTTAGCACCATTATTGTTACTACAACCTTTTCTTGCAGAAATTGGATCTCTGGAACTACCATTGGCAACCGATGTTTTTAAGGCACAATTCCACTCTGATTGGCTTTTAATTTTTTGCCCAACATTATTAATCAAAGATTTAGCTGTATTGCATGAATTCATTGAAAAATTATTTATTTTTGATGATATATCTTGTAGTTCGCTCATCCATTTCTCGCAAGAGGGACATAACAGTCCCAATCCTGCTTTTAAAGCATATCCTTGAGCATCGGCAACCACTGCTTTACCAAAAGCAACAAATTCATCCTTTCCAACAAAAGACAACCCCCCAAGATGCATATCAATACCTCCGCATCCTGCATTAATTTCAGGAAGCCTAACATAGGCAGGTTGTAATATTTTTGATGGAGCTCTATAGCTAAATGATCCAAGAGAATAGTTGTTTCTAGAATTATCTTTCCAACTTTTTGGAGAGGTATAATTTCCTCCTAGCCCCATATTATTAAGATATTCGTCCATTTGCGTTCCTATGGATGCCATAGACACACTTGGAGTCAACATTATTATAATTAATATTCTAATAAGCATTTTTGGCATTTTCTTTAGTTAGTAAATAAATCCTTTCTTTTAACTCATCTATTGGAACAAACCCAGTTCCCACGATTTGTGATGAGTTTGTTTTGCTATTATAAAGAAGTAAGGTTGGGTAATGAGTGACACCAAAATTATCTGCCTGACCATTATCTATTTTGTAATCTATGAAATAATCATTTTTTCCCCCATCAACTGAAATAGCGGAAATTGGAACTTGGTAATTATCAGTAAAATTCTTTAATATTGGGGAGAATCTTTTGCAAATATGGCACCATGAAGCATAAAAATAAATTAACCCATATTCATTCTTAAGATTTTTTGTATGATCCTCGATAGATTCAAATCTTTGTCTTTTATAAATTTTGTTGGCAAAAGAACTGGTAGGCCTGATATTTTCATAATTGAGATTGCCATATTTCCATTTAATCTCCTGCTCTTTGGCTACAGCTAGGGATACATCTTTTAACATCTTCTGTCTTGCCATTAAATATTTGATCCCTTTTGCTTCATTATCTGGGTTAAGTAAAAAATCTGCATGGGCATTCTCATAATCTTCTCTTCTTTTTTTTATAATATCCATCGGCTTTAAGATTGGCTTTGCTTTATTAAGTTGATTTTGAGTAGGTTTATTATTTGTCTTTTTTTCCTCTTTTCGCATCTCCTCTTCTGGGTCACAATGAAAATGCCAATTGTCATCTTTGGGACAATATTTCTCTTTATGATCTTCTGACACAGCTCTATCTTTGGCATGTAAGCTACTTAACGTCATTAAACTAAAAATTAGAAATATTATTTTTATCATTGTTCTGTCTGATGTTTATCAAAAAAATCTTCTAATTTATCTTTGGTTAATTGATTAAACCCATCATCATCATGTGGGTTAATTCTGGACATTGTGTCGTCAATAATTTCTGAGAAGTCTATCTTGGAAAAGTCAATATCTGCAATTTCTTCCTCTAATAATCCCGAACAATTTGGAGCATTAGAGCTTCCAAATGATTGTCCTAATTGAGCCTTCCCCTGTTCTTGAATTAGCTTTGCAATCTTACTGTTAAAGCAGCAATAACTATGTTGATTTTTTATACATTTACCAAGAACCTTTTTGCTACAATGCGATCCTACATAAATACATTGTTTATTCTTGCTTTGTGTTTTTAACTTTTCTTCATCATAAGAACATTCTCCAAGGCCAATATCATCGCCCCATCCCTCCGCTTTACAGCAATCATTATAACCTACCTTATCCTGCTCGCATGCATTAGGTTCTCCAGTAAATATTGATATAGGATCTAGGGTAAAATCATCTCCTGCATCTTCTAACATCTTAAGGTGTGCCACAGAATTACCAAAATCATTTTCCTCTGACTTCTTGGGATTGTTATTTTTCTCATAATCAGAGAAATCGCACATTAAAATATCTTTGTTACTTTGACTAATATTATCGACTTTTTGTGGACAGAAATAATATTTTTGCTCTATCTGACACTTATCTAAATTATCTGATTCATAGCAAGATGATTTTAGAAACTTACATTCTTTACTTAGAATATTACATTTAGAATTTGGACTATTACTGCATCGATAATTATTTTGATATTTGTGGCAAATATTATTTTGATCATTAAGTAGGCATATTTTATCTTGAAGCTTGCAAGAATTACTGTCATTTTTATAAATCTGACAGCTCTCATCATCATAATTTAATAAATTGAGGTCGTAGCTAAAGCTATAATCTATATTATCATAATTATCGAATTCTTTTTTATAATCGCACTCAAACTTACTTTCCTTATGTAAACACTCGCCGAATTCTTCATTGTAGTTTTTACAAGAAGAGGTATGAATGGAGCATTGCGTATCTAATCTAAATTTATCACATTTGTCGTGATCAAAATCCTCATCAATACAATTATAGCTTGTTTTATATTCTAAACATTCAGTAACTTTTTTTCCTAAAATATAATCATTAGCTGCTGTTCTAGAGCAAGTTGTGTCGCCTTGTTTTTTACAATTTGGATTAGATTCTAATAAGGTACAATTATTAGACGTGGTCTTATTAAATTGCTGACAAGTTTTGTATTTCAAAGTAAATTTTGACCAAAAACCCCCCAATCCCCCAACTATTACCTGAAATTTAATAACATTTTCTCCCTTCTTTAAATAAGGAGCTAAATTTACATTTGGCTTGTGATAAGCAAATCTATAAAGTTCACATCTTGTTCTTTTTGCATCATGATTGTTATAAAGAAGGTTATTATTAAAATAGAATCTAAAACTATCATCAACCCCAACATCATTTAATGTAAACTCTTCTATCTGACTTGGATCCTCTATATGAAATTTATAATAAAAATAATGCCCACTACAATTTTGTCGCAATGTGTGGTTTCTTTTTATACCTAAATATAAGTTTGGAAAACTATAATTAACTCCTTGGAAATTATTATAATTTACTTTTGGATAGCTATAGCCCGCTTCCTTACAGCTAAACTCATTAGTCTCAGTGCAAGATTTAAGTGAAGGAGTTTTATATTCACTACAATTAAAAAAGTGATTACCATAATCTTTGTTAATTAAGTCAGAAATGCAGGATTTAGTAGTAGGATTTTTATAATCAAAACAATTAAATTCTAAATCTTTACAGCTAGAATAATTTAGATTTACAGGATTGTTACCATTTATCATGATATCTCTATTTTGAGATAAAAACGATTCATCTCCTCTAAATTTTAAATTATTAGTCTCGTAGGATTTTTTTAATAATTTTGCGTTTTGATCATTAGATTCTTTATTTTGAGCATCCGATTCTAAATTATGTACATCATATGAAGGCGGACTCTCTTTGTAATCCTGATAATAAGCATGATTATTGGCATTTGTCTCATTGATATAGCTATTGGTCGTATTTTCTGCATTAGCTTCGTCAGAAAAACCAAAATCATACCTAGCGTGAGAAATATTTGTAAAAAATATAGATATTAATGTAACTATAATTATTCTTCTCATCGATAATCTGATTTACTTAAAATATCATCTGCTATTTCACTCAGATCACCCTCCTCCCTTACTTTCTCTAAAAAATATTTAACTCCTACTGTGCCAGTTATTTTGTCAAAATTTGGAGTGCATTCATCATTCTGACATTGAGTTTGATCATATAGAATTATTGCAGGAACTTTTGTTATGTTAAATCTGGTAAATAACTCTGGATCTATAGAAATGCCTGCTTGTCTGTTTTTGACATTGCTGACAAATTTAATGGTTTTCTTTATGGAACCTCCCACCATTCCTCTTATTACGGCCTTGGCATTATATTTTTTAATTTCAACCTGATATTCTTGCCAAAGATTCGCTGACAAGGAGGAGGATAAAAATATAATCAAACCATTATTATCATTTATTTCTTTTGATTGATATTCTTTAGTTAACTGAGGAAATAGATTTTTATTCATCTGATTTGCCTTATATAGTAAATCATTATTTAGGTCAATATCAGAAAATTTTGCTTTTATTTTTTCGATATTTTCCTCATTTGTTTTATGAATATTATCTTTTTTAAGGCTTTTAGTGATATTGTTAATATCTTTTCTATCTAGACTGATATGAGTATCATTAATCAGATTCTGATGATTTTCTAAATTAACATTCTTAAAATCCGCCTTAATTCCTTCTTGACGGTCTTTTTGATAATTAATGATATTAGCAGAAATACTCGGTGATGCTGTTAGAAGAGTGATTAGTAAGATTTTTTTTATCATAGCATGCAACAATTTCTTTTTCTCCAAATTAAATAACTAAAATCTTCACCTATGTAAGGTGTTTTCTTAAACTGTTCGTGTAAAATCGTTGTTTTCCCTATGGCATTACAAGCATGTTTGCCAGATCCAACCTTTGGAAACACTGTCTGTAGTCGGTACTGACTCTTTTTAATAATTGGAAAAGGATATGAAGTACATATCGCTTCGGGACCAGAAGTAATTGGAAGCATCATTTGTCTATGCAGTTTAGCTATAAATTTTTCAGTAATTAGGGATGTAATTTGTATAGAACTAACTCCTCCATTAACATTTCCAGTAAATGGGTAAAGATGACCCTGACTTCCTGCACACCAAAATAGAAAATCTAATGGCTTATATATTGCTGATGCTATAGCATCAGCAATACAAGATGCTTGTGCTATTGGATTGGCAAAAAGAATAGCTTCAGGATTGATAATAAACGACAACATATCATCATGAAATAACGGATCAAATTCTGTCATATAGGCAACATCAAAACCCACTGCTGAACCTGACACACATAAAGAATCCATCATTAAATTAAGCATCGTATTAACTGGACTGTGATACCAATGTACATGATAAGTCGCTTCACCTGATTTTGACGACTCAATACCATTTTGCTGTAATGACAAATTCTCAGGCAACATTTCTTGACCTCCAAGTGAAGTAAAGCAATATGGCCTTGTCGTTACGTCAGTTAATCTGACAGCCTCCCAAAGACCAATAGCAAGTCCTGGGGTTGGCTGCATAGCAGGAGGTTTAGGGCAAACACAAACAGGAGAGGGGAAGTTCTCGGTATCATGCCTCTTGTGAGGCCCATCTACACTTGCAGCTCCAATTGATATTGGAAAAATACAATCCCAACAAACATCGGTAACTGGATTAAACATTTTACCAGTGCAATTTTTGGCCCAAAGGTCGTTTGGAGTTGTTAATAATAATATAATTATTAAATATTTTTTTATATGTTTCATAAGGCAAGTTCTATAATTTTTAATAACTTACCCTCTCTAATAACTAAGGATGGAAAATATTCTAAATTAAATTTTTCCGTTAGAATTCCGTTTTGATCAAAAAAGAATCTGATTTTTTTATCTTTCATTAAGTCAATAATATTTCCTCTAACTAAAATTATTTTTAATTGATTATCTTGTTGATACAGCTTGGTTGCATAGCTAACTTGATATTTGTCATCGCCGTCAATAAAGATCATTTTAGGTCGATAATTGAAGGGTAACTTATCAAATGGATTAATTTTTGTGCCTTTTTTAACAAAGATCACCCCATTATGATCTTTTAAATCACTTACTACCTCTATAGATGGATCATAATATCTTGTAATTGTCTCATTTCTTGTTTTTATTACTTGAGTTGCATCTTTTGGCCTATTAGCTGATTTAACCGCCTGCTCTTTCCATTTTTTTTGTAATTTTACAATTTCTCCAGATTCTTGCATTTTTGATAATTTATTTTTTATCATTTCAAGCGCATCTGTTTCAGCAATATCGTATGAATTAACAAAAGATCCAAAATCTTTGGCATAGCTGATATTACAAAAAATAAGCAATATTATAATTTTAAATAGATGCTGTAACATATCCTATTATTTGATCTTGATTTACATATCCGAAATAACGAGAGTCGTAACTATCCTTATGATCAGTGATGACAAAATAATTATTTTTTGGAATTATGTTGTTCAAAATTTTAAAGTTATCTAATTTTTGGCCATTTTTAGCATATTTCTTAGCTGTAATTTGAATATTATTTACAACATAGTGATTGCCGATTTGAGTGATTTTATCGTCTGGGGTTGCTATAATTATTTTAACAAATCTCTTATTTGGATAAAATTGGTCATCATTTTTTACTTTAAAAACTGCTATATCATTTTTTTTAGGCACATATGAAGGATCTTCCTTATAAAGGAATATTGTTTTATCGATTGACTCAGACAGGTTGATTCCTATGTAATAATTATTCATTTTTGCAAATATAACTATCAATATTGGCAAGAATGATATTCCTAAAATAATGTATTTATTTTTAAATTTACTTAACATGGCTATCACTTTGTTTAATATCAGAAACCAGTAATAAAAGCTGATCTGTTATATCTTGATTATTTCCTATGTTTACAATTCTGTTATCCAAAACTATAAGATTTTGATCTAATAAAATCTGATTAAGAGCTTTTTTAAAAACATCATTCCTTTTGATAGATTTTTCTATTGTGTGCTTTTCATCAGACTTAAATGTTAAAAGTTGACTATTTATTTTATAAAAATCTGCCACAACCACTTTTGGAGAAAAGTCTTTGTTGAGTAGTAAAATTAAAATAACAGCAATTATTGTAAGAATAGTTGCTTGATAATATTTCTTTAAAACTGGTAAAAGTGGAGATAGATTTTTCATCACTAATTAACTGATTTTACTATATACAGATTAGTGCTTTTTTTGGGTAAAAGAACTTTTTCATCGAGCATGATTGCAACAAACCCCTCTTTTTGAAAATCTTTTTCTTCAAGATTTTTTAATTCTTTAGATTTATTAATAATTAAATATTTTTCGATCTTATATTTTTTGGCACCTTTTTGCTTATGATTAACGGGGATTAGAGAGTTTCTTGATATAATTTTAAGGTCTTTTATTTTTAATTTATTTCTAAACTTTGATTTAAATTGATAATTATCTGGAATTTTTCCATTATAAAATTCAGTTAAAAGAGATATTACATCTTGTTTATATTGATCATTTTTATTGGCTTTTTTTATGGAGTGTAAATTAGGATTATTTAATATTAATGTCTTTGAAGTTATATACCTTGGAGCAATATTTAATTTATAAGTAAACCCTTTCTTGGTAACTAAAAAAAGAGAAGTTACTTTTTTAGAAGAGGAGTTTACTCTTAAATACAAATCTTTTGTTTTACTATTTTGAGTAATAACTAAATCACCCTTATTTGCCTGAAAAGATTCTATAACATCGTCTGAAAGACTAATTCGGTTAATATTATTTTTACTTAATATTACCCTCTTTTCAACATCGGGGAAAATATCAATAATTTCTGCTGAATAAGAATTAACAGAAAAAAGAACTATCAATAATGTTATAAATTTTTTAGATATTTTCATAATTTGGTAATAAAATTTATAATTTTTTAAGTGGGTTTTTTTTAGACTTCCTGCCATCAACGAACGACCCTTTGTAGAAAATAACTTCTACCTCTAAACCTTGGCCAATTGATATTACTGGCTCAATTTGCTCCATCTTCTTAATGTAATAATCTGATAAACGATCAAGACTAGATCCAAAACCAGACCCAACACCAGATTTAGCAATATCTGACGAACTTCTTTGTACACTTGCAACGGCACCGCTGATAGATGTGCTTGGTTGATATCTTTGCTCTACCGCCTTTCCTAAATTAGCTAATATTCCCGACATAAATGATTTTAAAACTAAATCACCCTCTTTCTCTATAACCCTTCCTCTAATGCCAGCCTTACCATATGATGAAACATAGCCATAAACATCTGCTTCTGTTATTTTTTCATCGTCAGAACTGCAAGTCATTTTGATTAATCTGATATAACCCCTTTCACTAGAAAGATCGCCACTAGCCTCGCCTGTTAAAGTGCAACCCCTTACATCTGTTTTATTCTTTAGATTTAGATCTTCTTTATGAGAGGATGAGTAAGCAAAAGAGGTTATTCTTAATAATACTGGTCTTGGTTCAGATTGAGAGGTAACTCCAACCGCAGCATCCACGGAAGATAGTAATTTAGCTGTTGCAATTGATCCTGCAGGTAAATATTCATTTACATCGAAATCAGAATCATTACCAAACACAACCATTTCTATTTCATTATTGGTTATGCTATCTTGCCTCTTATCATTATAATCTTGAGAATTATTGCTGCTTGAATTTTGACTATCTATGTTTTGATAAAAATTATTTTTTGGTAATTGATCTGATTTTTTCTCACCAAGAAAAGTCTTATTTTGATATTTATAAATAACATTTTCTTTTGGCTCATTACTTTCTGATATCTCTATATTCTTTGGTTTTATTTTCTCCTTATTTGAAGGGTCTTGTTTTTTATTCTTTAACTTCTTTAATTCTTCTTTAAAATTATCTAGTGAAGGAATGGAAGTTTTGCCTGTGATAATATCTTCAATAACATTATTTTTTTCATCTACTTTTTTTTCTAAATTCTTGATTCTTTCTTCAAGGGCAATTTTAATTGAATTATCATTATCACTAAATGTTTGATTTAAGTTGTTTAATTTAATCTGACCCCTTTTATAAATAGCGCTCTCATCATCGGAAAGAATATAAATAGACATAAATAAACAAAACCCAACAACAGACATCATAATCAATGATTTTCCTGCCAAATATGATTTGTAGTTTTCTGTTAAAAAAGATAATTTATTACTCATAATTAAAATATTCCTTTGTAGCTATCCTTATAGCATCAAAAACCTCATGACCACTGTCGATCAACTCATTTTTTCTATTACGATGTTCTTTTTTTGTGCTATAAAGCATTGCTGAGAATGGATCGCAAATAAACCTCCCAACGGCAAATGTTGATGGGCCAGTAATTACCATTTCACTAAATTTAGAATTCTTCTTTAGACCTGATATTATTTCTATTTGATCATCTGTTAGAACTCCTATTTCTTGTAATTTTGGCAATGATTTTGGTTTTTGAGACAATATAATCGTCCAATCGGAATTAGATAAGCAAGCATTTGCCCCTTTGTTATTTGTATAATCTTCTATTGATTGCGTTCCTGTTATAAGAGAGCCTTTATATTTACGACACCTCCTTGCCAATCCCTCAATAAATTCTACCATTGTTTGGCCACCACTAAGCATCGCCCAACCCTCATCAATAACTATTAAGGATTTTTTTTGACCTCCTTTACTATAAATATATTCAGAGACTAAATACATAATCGACATCATAACTACAGAAAGCAGATGCTTATCACCCTTAATCTTACTTAGCTCAAAATTCATTAGATTATTAGCTATATCTATAGGATCTCCCTCATTAAAATATTTCCCATAAACTCCTTTTGAAGTAAAATTGTACAAAAGATGTGTTAGATTTGTTGCTCTTGGATTATCTTTCTGCCGCCCTAAATAATCAGCAATATCATTGATTGTTGGAGTAATTTTATTTTGTAAATATTCACCCAAAACATAGGTAACTGCTTTAGATATATCACCCTTCTCTTCCTCACTACATTCGGTATCATTACGACACATTCTGGCAATAATATTTTTTAGAAAATTAGATACGTCCATTTTATATTCTGCCGAGCTCTGTAAATCAGACATATTAATAACTCCAAATGGATTAATATTAATATCATTTTTATCAGAAAACTCTATAAACTCCCCCTTTGTCACTTTAGTAGTATTTTCAAAAGAAAAACCGTCATCAATAATAAATACCTTACTATCCGATGCTAAAAATGTAGTAACTATATCTTGCATGAAAAAAGACTTACCAGAGCCACTCTTACCAATAACGGCAACATTAAAATTACCCTCCTCATTTTCAAAAGGTGACCAATTTAATAACTGTCCCCTTCTACCAAAAAGTATTAAACCCTCCCCTCTTTTAATCTCGGTAGAATCCGACAAATTCCCCTTCCATTCACCTATCAAGGGTATTAGGTTTGAAGCTGTCCAAGATAATCTCTCTATTGTTTTTCCAAGCAGAATATAGTCATCTAAAAATAAATTCCCTGGAATCATGGGCATTTGCATTAAAAAATTAGATAATTGCATTTCGGGCTCTATGTGAGATTGAAATTTTGCAGTTTCTAAAATATTTTGCATATCTCTACAATCCTTATCTAATTTTTTCTTATTATCAGAAAATATAGTAAATTGATGTATGGTCTCAATTATATTATTACCCTCTTCTAATTTAGAGACTACAAACCTAGCATCTACCAACTTCTTTTTACAGTTTGGCAAGAATTTTGCCATAGAGCTTTCCGACAGTTGAGTCGCCCTAACCATTCTAGCATTAGCTCTTTGATTGGCACCTTGTTGTGAAATTACTTTTAAACTATAAGAGTTAATAAATGGAGAGGAGATTTGTAAATTTTCAGTAAAACTACCCATCAACAATTCATTCATATTTTGCGACCAATATGAAGGATGTGACGAAACGGAAATAGTCCTACTATAAAAATCTCCCTCATTATTATTACCATTATTAATCACAAGATAATCATCCTTTACCTCTATCTTTTTTTGATCATCTACAATCTCTCTATTTATCGGGTTGATGTGGTTGTGATTTGATTTGTTTGGTATTTTATCAAATGATAATATTAGCCTAACCAGATCGATAAGATCGTCACTATTCATGTCTGATGCAGACGAGTTGACAGAATTAATAACTGATTTTAATTCATTTCTAAATTTTGATAAGACTTCAGAAATCTCTGAAAATTCTTTTTTTTCTAAAATTAAATTTTCTTTATTATTGACTCTCTCTAAAAGAGATTTTCTAGAACTTCTAAAATCATCTAAAGAAATCGATACTGATAAAAATATTCTAAAATCTCTGTTTACAATCTCAGGACTATTAAAAAGAGGATTAAATTTGCTCTTTTTTAAATATTCTACCCTTTTTTTCGACAACTCAGAGAATATCTTATTGCTACTTTTTGACTTATCTTGTTGCCACAAAGATAAATCATTTTCGATATCAGGAGAGGCATAATTAATAACCTGCATTACCATAAATTCCTCCATAGAAGATATAGAGGAAGATAGACGATCTATTGCTGATTCATCGAACCCTGCTACAGGAGAAATATTCAATAAAAATCCGACAGAATTATCATTAATAAACAATTTAGATTCTTGATCATAAAGATTGTATGGAAATAAATAGGGAACAGTATAAAAATCTGTCCTTTGCCTTTGGTGATGATGATTTAGAAAATCTGTTGCAAAAAATTGATCAAAATTTAGCTTTTTCTTTATTTTAGGATTTAACATTTTTTATCTTCTATTCTCCTTATTTAATCCAATCCGACCTCTTAATTACAATCTTCACATTAGAATCGTGATGCCTGTTATTATCGGAATCTAAAAAACTCACAAACCAGACATTCCTCACCTTATCCTCACTCCTTACTAATTCATTTTTTTTAGGTAAGTCATATTTTGTAGTTGTACAAGATGAAGTGAAAATTACCGCAAACACTAATAACGTTATCTTTACTATTTTCATAATTTAATATCTATCAATTTGCATTATGTCTTTACATCCAGAGCCTTTAGGTGTAGGACATTCGAAATCATTACTACATGAAGATAAAAATATAATAATTATTAACCCCCCCACCCTATAAATATTTTTCATTATCTTATTTATTATCTTTTTTTATAAATTCTTCCAACTCAGACACATAGAATCTGCCCTTGTAGTAATTAAATTTAATGCGATAGGTTTTGTTTTCTTGTTTGGTAATTGTGTTATAAGTAAGCATCTTGAATTTACCTGATATAAAAATTTCTAACTTATCTTCATTAAAAAAAATCTGACTTAGATTGACGTCAAAGAAGGATGAATATTTATTTTTGATAATCTTTTTCTGTAATTTTCGTAAAGTACTAATAATTTCTGATCTTTTTTCAATATCAGGGTGTATATGATCTATCAATCTATTATGAAAATTTTCAATATTATTAGGATTCACATCCAAGAATAAATGCATGATATCCTGAGATAATTCAGTAAAATATTTTTTTGAAGCTAACTTTGGATTATAAAATATTTTATCATCAGGTTTTAATGACGGAATTATTATAGTATTTTCTTGAAAAGAAAAAACCTTATATGCTAAAAAAATATTAGAAGTAAGTAATAAAATGACCATTAATGCCATAATGTTTCTCTGTAATCTAATAATATTATTAAGAAAAACCTCGCTCATAATTAAAATATTTTCTTTACAAAAGGTTTTGGCAGTGCTTTTATACCAATAAAGTCATATAATTTTGTATATTTAAATATAGGTATAAAATTCTTCCTTTTTCTCGAATAAACAAAATACCGCCAAATAAGAATGAGGCTAACCACAATAAACTCCCACGATTCAATAAATAATGAAAAGAAAAATAATGAACATATTATTAAGAACTCCTCCCTCTCAATTCCAAACATCTTATTGGACTTAATTGTCTTTGGGATATAATATTTATCATTACCACTCATTACCTGTTAATTTCTAATTATATCGTTGCTGAAAATAATCCTGTTATAATCGCAGGACCGTATAGGGCAGTTAAAGAAACTCCAACAGAAGACACAAATGCCATTGCATTCATTTTAACAATGGAAGCTACTAGCCCGACAACAAACGAACAAAGAGCAATAATTTTTCCACTTTGTTTAATGGTTTCTACCATTTTGGTATCCATAGTCGATGATAAGGAATCCTGACCTGCCAACGCCAATTCAGGAAAAAACAGTACAAATAAAGAAATTACTAGTAATAAGATATTTTCTTTATTTAGTTTAGATTTTGATAATGACATAATTTTCATGATTTTTATTTAATTAAAATTCTAGACCGATTCCCGCGGCAAAAGCTTCAAATTCCACCCTACCCTTACCTTTATAATTCCAATTTGGCTCCGTCTCTTTTAGATTTTTAATAATAATTTTTTCATAGGAGCTGTAGAATTTTAGATAATCAATCATAGAATTATTAATCTTGTAGCCTTTTTCATATTTGATACGAAATCCGTTGTTATTTTTAGGATCAAACTTTTTACGATTTTCTAATTCCCAATTTAAAACTGGAACTCTCTTATGCCATGTCATTTTTCCTACATAATGAACAGGCAATAGGAAGTCGAACTTAATTACTGATTTTTCTTTAATAGGATCTCTACTCTCTAACTTAAGACCAAAACTAACACCCATAATATCACTATCAGTTTCGTTAGTTATTCCAGAAGATGATGATTGGTAAGGAATTGGAATGTTGCCATGAGGAGGTAGGTTAATAAGAGTATATCCTAGTTGAGTTTTATTTTCAGAATGGTAATTAATATTCTTATAAAAACCTCCAACAGTTGGAGCTATAGAAAAAGAATCTACCCCAACATTATCGAGATCAAACTTATAACCAAAACTCAATTTTAAATCTTTAGTTTTTCCTTCAACTCCCCCCTTAGAATAAACATAGCTTTCGTTACTAATATCATCATCATGAGCCTCACCCCCCTTCACTTTGCTATAATATAACTCTAAATCAGTAAATACATTATCTGTAAGATCATGCTTAACATCTAATCCAACACCAATATTTTCACCTTGCCAATCAAGAATCGAATGTGCAGCAGGAGTATCAAACATAAAATCTTGCTTGGATATTCCAGCTCTTAATGTGATGTCAGTATTTTCGATTAAATTGGCATTAACTGATGAGGCTGAAGCACTAATTATTGCCACTATTAATATTTTTTTATTTAACTTTTTAATCATAATTCTTTAATATTTGTTTCAGATTTATAATATTGAGTTAAACCTTATTTATAACAAGGTGAGGAAAATTCTCAGCCGTAAAACCCATAAATATATCTTCATCCGTTACATTACCCTCTCTTATTCTGTTTTTTCTTATTGATGAAGTGGCAACAATATCATCTAATTTACTCATGATATTTTTTTCACAGGATTCTGATGTAGAGTTGCGTAATTTATCTAAAAGCATATTAACTTGATTTGTTTCAGATTTGGTGTAATATTTTTCTTTTATCATATTGGTAAATTATAGTAAAATAGTTTTCTAAAGTGTAATTAAAGAAAACTATTTTTTTAATGTCAATATAATTTTTAAAAAATTAAATTTTTATATTACTTAAAATATGCTTTCTATTACATTATTAAACCTTATAGCGTAATAAGTAACCCTTAAAGGGTTAATAGTGATATTTTTGTTATTATATGTCAAGAAGAAAATAAAATGATTATTACCTATAAGCAATGTGCAGCAGCTAGGGAGTTATTAGGTTGGAAAAGAGTGGATCTTGAGAAGAAATCTAATATTAGTAGATCAACTATAGCTGATTTCGAAAGGGGTAAAAGAAAATTGAGAATGGATAATTTAGAAAAACTATTAATAACTTTTAAAGATGCGGGAATTAAATTTATTAATGAGGATGGTACAATAGGAGTAAAAATAGATCTTACAAAAATAAATTAAGAAAAATACATACGACTATTAGAAATTTCTAATTTCTATATGTATTAAAAAGGGATAAATAGGGTTAAGAAGGGATAGAGTTTTAAAATAACT
>JGI20158J14315_10001297_pt1 | contig 18447 bp, 45 predicted proteins | sample COG_08_FD_14315 | JGI IMG/M metagenome (IMG submission 14315)
AAAACAACCACAAACAGATGTCTTTTATTTTAAACAAGATGTAGGTAAAAACCTATACAGAAAGACAACATACTATACACTTAAAGTTGAACAAGATGTATTAGCAAAAGACAAAGATGAGGCAGACCAAAAGTTTTTAGACTCTGGTGGTATCAATCACAGTAAAATAGGTAAAGATATTACGGATGCTAATGATGGTGTTGAGACATATATGGTAGACGCTAACTATACAGATTCAGATACAACGAAGTATATAGGTAAAGTAAGTTGGGATACCGATACATACAATCAAACACTAGAAGAAGCAAAAGAAGCGGAAGATATTCATATTGACACTTACGCTGACGAGGTAGAAGTAATGACACCTGAAGAAGAAGACGCTAACGCTGGTGTTGTAAGAGATAAAGACGGTAATGTAATGAGTGAGGTAACTGGTGTCTAAAACGGTAACTATTACAGTAAAGAAAAAGACTTTAGAGTCAGTTTATAATCAAGTAAGAATGTGTAATGACTTAGGTTTTCCTAATTTTAGTAAAGGCGAACCTATTAACAACTTGATGAGAGAAGTCAAAAGAGATATTAATAAACAAAAGAAAGAACAAGATTTAGGTTGGAAAGACTTTTGGAATTTTTGGCCATTATCTATTGTTGTACCTTTAATGTTATTATCAATTATATTAGGACCGGTATTTACAAGATGAATAATAAACCAAATGAATGGGAACAAGGCGTAATAAATGGTGCTGTAGAGTATTCTATTATGGAGTGGAGATCATTGGATAGAAGTACAAAGACAGTTGTAAAAACTTATAAAGAGGCAAAAGAGTTGTTTAAAAAAACTATTAAGAAACATAGACAGACTTTAGCATATGCTGTTGATAAGAATGGTAGATTTGCTAATCTTAATCACTTACCAGAATTTAAAAAGGAGTTAGCTGATGAGTAATCAAAGACCAGGTAAAGTAGTAAGAGCTGCCGATCCGACAATGAAGGATATGACAACTCTAAAGTTTTTTAAGAATGCTCAGAAATTATTAGAACAAGAAGGTAAAACAGATGAGGCGTTTTATTTTGAACAGATGGTAGATTGGTTATCTAGTGGCCACCAATTACCTACCACGGAAGAACAAACAATAAAGGCACTAGGAATTTAGGAGGACTATATGATAAGTGAAATAGCAACAATAGATATTATCAATACCGCTTTGAGTCAGATTGAAGATGGTAGAGTTAATGACGCTAAACAAGTGTTGACCACATACAAAGATAAACTACAAAATGAGGTTGACCAATTTGATAAATGGGCTGAGACTCAATCAGATATTGATACATCAATACAACTAGAGATTGATAGTGAGGCAGGAAAGTAGATGATGTACTACTCACATAAGCTAAGAATCACCAATCCTGGCGTGTCCAGGTGTGTTCCAGGTGTAGAAAATCAAGTAAAATCAATACTTTTTACAGGCTTGACAATTGGAACGATTTGTTATATACTAATATCATTAACTTAACAGAGAGAGGAATACATATGTTTTATACAAAAGAAATGCTACACAAAGAGTTTAAGATGGTCACAGAAAAAGACCAAAGTAAAAAGAAAGAAACATTTACTAACAGAGTTGAATATTTAAAAGCTCTTAAAGAAGATATGATTAAAGCTCCAAAGAACTTTAGTAATCTTAATTTAACAACAGATAATCTACAAAATTTAATTGATGATTGGTCTGCTCCAAAACCACTTGACGCTTTTTACAAAAGAATATTTGGTATGACTTATGCTGAGAAGAAAGCACAAGAAGAACTAGAATACGTTATATATGAAAATGGTGAGAAAAAAGAAGTTAGAAAATCTAAAGAGAAAACACAATCGGTACATTAAGTCTTTAGGTGTCAACATTGATGTTGATACTGGTGAGATTATGTCTTCGTTTGAGGGTTATCCTTTTCCGGATTTATCGTGTAGGCCTAGTTTGCCTACAAGTGATAATATAGCAGGTGTTGGTTTGAAAAAACAATATGCTACACAGGTGCCTGCTGGTAAAACAATAAGTGTGGCTTATAATAAGGGTCCTTATATGATTGTTGATGATAAGGATTTTAAAACTATGGGAAGGAAAATATAGTATGAAAACTATGATGATGATAACCATTGCTGTTTTAATGACAATGACAATGGCTAAGAGTGATGAGACAAAGACTATAACTCCTAAAGAGTTTGCTACAGCAATTGCTGAAACACCAAAAAAAGTTGGTAACCATTTAAAAAATGAATGGGAAGAAACTAAAGAGTACCAAGCAAAGAGTTGGGCTGAAATGAAAACTAAATGGCCTTGGAACAAAATCTTTAAAAGTGAGGCTCAATAATGCCTGGTGATTTTGTATGTACAAGTGCCAATGATGGTACACATTTATTTAGACCTGTTTCTGCCAGAGGACATACTTTCTGGCAAAAACAAAATTTTAATAAATTTGTAATTGATAATAATGAAGACTATTACATAGTAAAGAGTGTTGATAGTCAGAAAATTTGTGATGAGATTAGAAAAAATAATATGGATTTTACTAGTTAGTTTATTGCTAACTAATTGTGCTAACAGATCACATACAGGTGCTGTGTTAGGTTCTACAACTACAACAGGTACTTGTGTATCTATGGGTATTGAAAACCCTTATGCTATCGCCGGTTGTGCTGTGATTGGTGCTTTTGCTGGTGCTGAAATTATGTACAATTCAGATTATGATGTTCACAACGCCGTGTTTGTAGATCATTTAAATAATGGGCCACAAGGTTCAAGTTATACAAATTGGTTTAATCAAAAGACCGGTAATTCTGGTATAATTAAAGTGACTAGGTCTTATATGAAAGGGCCTATTAAATGTAAAGATTATGACGCTACGATTGATATAACAAATCAATGGCCGTTAGTTGGTATTGGTGGTGTCAATAGAAAAATGGTATTTGGTACTGCTTGTCAGTTACCAGATGGCAGATGGATTGAGGATCCGACTTATGAGTAATGATGTATTAGGTTATTCTTCACACGATTGGCGTAAAAATACAGATGACGCTGTTGTGGTAGATGATAAAAATAAATTAAAAGTAAATGAAAGTAGAGTGATATTTACAAATCCAAAAACATTAAGGGAAGAAACCGTTGATGTTTCCAGATTAATAAGAGTATTTGTAAATAACTTTGAAAGTCAAAAACGGAGTGTTAAGTAATGCCATTTGATCCTAGATCATATATGAAATTAATGTTTTATACAATATGTGCCATATTAATATGTTCTTATGTATTTGCTGGTGAAAAAATATTACATAGTAAAATTAAATCAATACAACCAGAAAAAACAGATGGTCAGTATTGTTTTGTAAAAGTGGTAATCAAACAAAAAGGTGATGAGATTATCAAAGAAGAAATTTTGGAGTGTGCTGATGGTAGAAAAGGCATTGATACCCCAGGTTATTGGGAGTTATTTGCTCAGTTTTATTATAGAGACACATATGCTCCAGAATACTGCCGATATTATAGTCGGGAGGGACACGTTTTTAAAACACCAGGAAAAGTGTGTTTACAAGTAAATGGTGAATGGGAGGTTAGATGATTAAAAATATAATCATAATCGCTCTCTTAATAATGATAATGACAGGTGTATCTTCTAGTGAGGCTTTTGTACATATTCAACAGGGGCTTGACTTTTTGAAAGATTTGTTATATAATGTAGAGAGGAGTGTGGATAAAATATGAAAAACTACATAAAAGTAATAGGTATATTAGTGGCTGGTTTGTTATTAGCAAATTGTTCTAGTACAACTTATAATATGAAGTCAGAAAAAGGCAAGGTATTGAATAAAGTACCTGGCTGGTATATGAATGACTTTAAAGTAAAGAAAGCGTGTGGTACGACCAAGTTTGGTAAAAACAAAAACAAAGAGTGTATCTTTGGTGTTGGTACTGCCGTGTCGCCTGATTTACAATTAGCAATCGAAAAAGGTATGATGATTGCCAAGGCTGATTTAGCTGATATTGTAAAGGGTGAAATGAACAAACAATCTAAACAATACATAACTGAAATTGGTAAAACCAATTCAATGTCCGTTGTGACAGATGTTGAGGTTACATTAATCAATATAATATCTAAAACACAAGTTAGAGGTTATGAAATGTGGCAAAAAGACGTTACAATAACCAAAAACGGATATTATAGAGTTTGGATTGGTTTGAGATTGCCAATGGGTGAGTATAATAAAATGTATAATTATACCATAGAAACAGCATTAGACTCTTTTAAATTAAAAGAAAAGTCTGATATTGCTTACAAACAACTATTGGAAAATACAGGTAATACAAATGAAAATAACAATTTACAGTAAGAATAATTGTATATACTGCTCCAAGGCCAAGACCTTGGTAAAAAACCTTGGCCTAGAGTATGAGGAAAAGTCATTAGAAAAAGACTTTGGCTCTGACCCTAGTAAGATGTTAGAAGACATTGGTAAAAATGTTAGAGCTATGCCTCAAATTAAAATTGATGATAAGTTAATTGGTGGTTATAATCAATTAATTGAATACTTTGAGAAACAAGGTAAAGTTAATTTTAAGGGTGAGATCATAGGTGAGTGACGATAAAATAATACCATTTCCTAAAAATCGTATTGTTAATCAAAGAAGTAGAGAACTTGATGAACAAAGGCGAAAGATGAGTAGTAAAGCTGCCAAAGAAATAGAAAAACAACAAACAAAACAATTTGTTGAAACTTCGGTAGATGATATGAGTATGAATTTATTAAAACAATTTTATGATATGGCTGTCAAAACTGATAAACATAGTTTTACAAAAGACTTGGCTTTGTTAGTTGATATAATGAGAGGTTTATTATACAGAGACTTTAATATGAATCACCCAGCACAGAAATTATCAGACAAAATGGTAAAGTTAAAAGTAAATAGAGACGGAACTCAATCGGCACAAATAGATTATTCAACCGTCACAGATACAAAATCTAAAAATGGCAAACCATTAAGTAAAGATTTTAAAGAAGAACTAAAAGATTTAAACGAAACTGGTATTAAATTTGATCCAGATGACGATAACGGAATTACATAAAGTAATCGCCTTAACAGGTTGTAAAATAGTCCAAAAATAAAAGGAGAAAATTATGTTTGGAACAAAAAAGTAGAAAACAGAGGCAGAAAGAGTTTGTCAAAAAAACAAACAATTCTTAATGCTTTATTAAGAGGTCAATCAATCGCTTGGAAGACTTTAAACACAAAGTTTGGTCTTAAATCACCAAGAGCTATGGTTGATACTTTAAGAGCTGAAGGTTATATGATCTACGGTTCAAAAGTAAAAGGTAAACACGTGTACAGACTTGGTACACCAACGAGAGCTATTATCTCAGCTGGTATCAAAGCGTTATACGGTACGCCTTTCAAATACGACAATGCTTCAGTTGTAGCACCTACAAAAGCTACAGTTGCTTCTATTGACGCTTAATCAAAACAACGGTGTGGTGGCGAGCAATCGCCACCTATCATTATGAATTTAGAATACGGATTATTATTAGGTTTTTTAGGTTGTACGGTAACCTTTGTAGGTTTCTTTATAGCTTTTTTGCTTATAAATTATAATCAGAAAAAACGAGCAAAAAAATTAAAAGAAATTGAAGATTCAAAAAAAGGCCCAATGGGTCATTATTATGGTGATGATACGGTATGACAAGTAAAAAAGATAGAACTATTATTACGGTAGGTGAGAACAAACAAAAGCTGACACGTAAAGTAGATACCTATGAGTATGAATCATTAGCAACTTGTATAAAAACAGATCAAGTACCAGCGAGTGAGATAGCAGAAATATTTACAGACAAAAAATTTTATAAGTATTACAAAAAGAATTGGCTATGATACATCACATAGATTGTTTGAAGTTTTTAGAAACAACAGCTGATGAATCTTTTGATGTGTGTATATCAAGCCCGCCATATAATCTAGGAATAAATTACAGACAATACAAAGACACAAGAGAAGATTACATATCTTGGATGAAAGAGGTATGGTATGAAGTGTGTAGAGTTTTAAAACCAAATGGTCACCTATTTTTAAATTTAGGTTATTCAAAAGATAATCCGTTTGATGTATTTAAAATTGCTGAGAATGTACCTTGGAAATTACAAAATAATATTATATGGGCCAAGTCAGTAGAAGTTGACGGTAAAGTTAGAGGTTATTCTACACCAACAACAAGTAAAAGGTATTTACAAAATGGTTGGGAACATTTATTTCATTTTACAAAAGACGGTAATACAGATATAGATTTAGAATGGTCAGGTGTGCCTTATGATGAGGCATATAATAATGCTGAACGAAATAAAAAAAGAAGTGGTAGAGATTGGAGACCAACAACTAATTGTTGGCATATAACTTATCAAAGTAAAGCAACAAAAGATATTACAGCAGAGATAGCTGGCGAAGATAAACACCCAGCAATATATCCTAGACAGTTGGTGGAAAAGTGTTTAAAAGTATCTGGTCTTAAACAAGGAGTTGTATTTGATCCTTTTATGGGTACAGGCACAACGGCCGTGGTTGCCAAAGAGTATGATTTAGAGTATATTGGTTGTGAAATAGATAAAGCATATATAGAAACAGCAAACAATAGATTAACAAGAACATTATGATATTAGTAGATTTAAACCAAGTATTGATTTCAAACCTTATGGCACAAGTCAGAGGTAAGGGTGATGTAAAACCAAATAAAGAAATGATAAGACAAATGGTGTTAACTTCATTGAGAGGTTTTAATGCCAAGTTTAAACAAGAATACGGTACAATGGTTTTATGTTCAGACGCCAGCGATCCTTGGCGAAAAGACTTTTTCCCTAATTATAAACATAGTAGAAAAATGGCTAGACAAGATGGCCCTTTTGATTGGGATAATATATTTAAAATTATTACCGAAATCAAAGAAGAAATTAAAGATAACTTTCCTTACATTATGATGTATGTAGAAAACTCTGAAGCAGATGATATTATAGCAACACTAATTAAATTACAAGAAGAAGATATTTACCTTGTTGTATCAGGTGATAAAGACTTTATACAATTACATAGTTATGGTAATGTATATCAATGGTCTCCATTTTTAAAATCATTTATTGGTGAACAACAAGACCCTATACAATTTTTAAGAGAACAGATAATAAAAGGTGACCGATCAGATGGTGTACCAAACATATTATCAGATGACGAAATTTTTGTTAGAGGTGATAGGCAGAAACCTATTACTAAACAAAAGTTGGCTGAATGGTCTAATTTAGACAACATACCACTAGGTTCAGAAACAAAGAAGAACTATAACAGAAATAAGAAGCTAATAGACCTATCTCAAATACCATTGACGATAGAAAATAACATTATAAATAGCTTTAGAAATTATAAAGTACCTGACAGGTCGCTCCTGTTGCCTTACTTTATGAAAAACAAACTGAAATCATTGATTGAAAACATTAACGATTTTTGACAATATATATTGGAGATAATTATGGCAGAACAACAACAAAGAAACTCACAACTAATGAGTAAAGAGGCTATGACGGCTATGGCAAACACTTCTGGTGTTTCCGGTAAAACCGTACACGAAATCTTTACTTTAATAAACAACGCTAAAGATAAACCTAAAAAAATAGAAGTTTTAAAACAGTACGATAAACCGTATTTAAGACAACTATTAAAGGCCGCTTTCTATTCTAAAATAGAATGGGACTTACCAGAAGGAACGCCGCCATTTATGGCAAACGAGGCACCAGTTGGTACACAGCACACACTTTTAAGATCGGAAACAAGAAGATTGTTTAATTTCTTAAAAGGTGGTAACAATACTTTATCTAAAACAAGAAAAGAAACCTTGTTTATTCAGATGTTAGAGGGTTTACACACGACAGAAGCTGATTTATTAATCAACATTAAAGACAAAAGATTAAACCAAGTTTACAAAGGCCTTACAGAGGCTGTAGTAAAAGAGGCTTTTGGCTGGAATGATGATTTTATGAAAAAAGCTTAAGAATCAACGAATTTTGAGGGCGTCCATTGTGTCGCCCTTAAAAAAACTCAATAAAATCAACACTTTTAATCGCTTGACAAAACACATTTTTTACTGTATATTATAAATATAAACAGAGAGGATATTATGAAAAAGTTTGTTATGACAATATTGATAGTAAATGGCCTGATATGGGGTTTACTTTCAAATATAGCGAAAGCAGATGACTATAATACGGCGGTAATTGGCCACGTTATACAATCTAAAGTGAATGGCGAGAATGTTGATGTCAATGCTTTGATGAGTTATGAGTTAGAAAAGTTAGCTCATAAGTATTCAATAGAAATGGTATCAATACTTCAAGCTTATTTACCTGCTATTTTAGACGGTGTAATGACCGATTTAAGATTACAGGCTGATGAAAAATATAAATGTGCTTTATTAAAAGACTCTAAAATTGAGGACGATTGTAAATGATTGAAATATTTTTAGAGGCTCCAACTGATTTGAAAATTATTATACTGGCAGGACTATCACTAGTCATATACGAAATTTTTAAAAAAGAGGTGTCAAGTTGGAAAAAGCAAAAGTCAAAAAAATACTGAAAAAAGAATTATCATCCAGACGTAAGTATAAAACAACTTACAAGGATATAAAATACTATTTTAATATGATTAATAAAGCTGTATTTAAAAATAAACTAGCACCATTTAATGATATACAGATTAAAAAGATTTACAAAGATAAATCTAAAAAGTTTTGTTATGGTCAGGTCACAGTTTGGGAGTGGAAAAGAAAAGGCGCTCAACAATTTCATTTAGAAATGTTGCCTGAATATAGAGATAAAAAAGATTTTGTGGACACTTTAGGACACGAAATGGTACACTTGTACCAAATGGCTAATGTTGGCGATACTGGTAATCACAACAAACTATTTTATAGTTATAGGCCAAAATTAAATGCTATAGGGATTGACCTATAATGAAAGTGAGAGAGATATATAATGAGAAAAGTAAAAGAGCTAGACCCTTACATTAAACAGCGTGTAGGTGAGGCGTTAATACTATTAAGTGAATTGGTAAAACCATCTAACTTATCAGGCACAGGTAAAGTATATTATACTGGTCAATGGGCAAAAGATGTTTACGACAATTTTACAGACAAACAAGCAGCTGTTATCTTTTCAAAGGTAAGAAAGTTAGAACCACAATTATCTTTTACTCAAATAAAATTAGAATCATTTAAAGACGAAGACGGTAAAGAATGGGGAGGATATGATTATTATGCCAAAAAACTTTGATTGGGAAAAAACATTAAACAAAACTTGGTACTGGTCTAAAATTATTTTAGCTCTTATCATATTAACTTTATTAAGTTATGGTTATGGTACTTTTCACCCTAACAAACACGCTAAATCTAAAGTAAATCTACAACTTGATTTATTCTATATGTCACAAATCAAAGAAATGGATTTAAGAGAACCAGAATTTACATATATTAATGATGTACAATTTGTTAGAGCTTTACATAAATGTATCAACTATGTAAACTTCTCAACACCAAAAAATAAAAGAGTACCTTATGAAATGATTATAGGCCAAGCTGCTTTAGAAAGTGGTTGGGGTACAAGTAGATTTGCTATGAAAGCAAATAACTTATTTGGTATTAGAACCTTTAGCCAAAAAGTACCACACTTATTACCAATGGGTGTAGAAAAATGGCCAGGTTGGGGTGTTAGATCATTTGCTAGTAAATGTGATAGTGTAAAAGAATATGTTAGATTGTTAAATGAACACCCAGCATATAAAGAGTTTAGGGAAAAAAGAAAACAAACTAATGATCCTTTACTATTAATTAAAACTTTAGATAAGTTTTCTACCACAGCTGACTATGACCAAAGAGTTATTAGAATAATTAACAAAGTCAGAAAGTTGGAAAATACTTTTGCTACAGACAAAACAATCAAATAAATATAACTATGTTTTTAACATTACTAACTTTTTTATCAGCTATTAGTATTTCTGTTATAGCAGCTGGTTATTCAATCATAGGTCTAGCAACACTTTTTGCTGGTGCTTTTGTTCCTATCATTGCTATGGGTTCTGCTTTAGAAGTAGGTAAATTAGTGGCTGCCAGTTGGCTATATCAAAACTGGCGCTCAGATGTTCCAAGATTATTAAAGGCGTACTTATTTGGTGCCATTGTAGTTTTAATATTCATCACATCAATGGGTATTTTTGGTTTCTTATCAAAAGCTCACCTTGACCAAGTAAAACCTACATCTGGTAATAATATAAAAATAGAATTATTAGACAATCAAATTAGTCAACAAGAGTTAATTATTACTAGATCACAAAATACACTTGATAGATTAGATAAAGCTTTAGATGTTTACATAGACAAAGAATATGTAAGTAGAGGTTTAAAAGAACGTAAGAAACAAAAAGAAGAACGAGACGAATTAAATACAGCAATCAACAATGCTAGTGATAAAATTGCTGAACTTACAAATAAAAAGTCATCTTTAAAATTAGAACAAGATAAGATAGAGGCCGAAGTAGGTCCAATCAAGTATATCGCTGAAATGATATATGGCGAACAAGCCGAGAATTATTTTGACCACTCTGTTAGAATAGTTATATTGATATTGATATTTGTATTTGACCCTTTGGCAGTATTACTATTGATAGCTGCTAATATTTCATTAAGACAATGGAATATGAAAAGAAAATTAAGTAAAGTAAATGATGAAGAATATCTACAACACAAGATAGAAAAGTTAGAAAAAAGAAATAAAAAACTAAAAGGTTATCAAGGTTTTGTTAATAAACTAGGTTATAAAGAGTTAGACGGCCTTGATCCAGATGAGATTAAATTGAAATTAGACCAAATTATGGACTGGAATGACAATGAAAAAAATAATACTAATAATTAGCATAATAGCTCTGACAGGTTGTATGAAAACGACTTGTTTAACTGATACCGATTGTGAGAAAAAGGTAGACTGGAATAATCCTGGTTTTACCGTGGTGAGAACCATTATCACCAATGGTGCTAATGTAGGAAACTAAGCTTGACAATCTTGGTGGATATGATATATTATAGATATGATTACTAACGAAGATATAAAAAGATTAAACTTACCTAAACTGTCGCCTGTACAGATTAGAAGAATATCAAACGCTGAAAACAGATGTAAAAAAGCAATGACCGATTGGAGTAAAAACTATTGGTTTAATGTTTTCAAAAAACTATGTGAGAAATATGACGCTATGGATTATTTCAGAAAGGTTATACATTAATGAATGTTTTTTATTTAGATAAAGATCCCGTAAAAGCAGCTCAAATGAGTTGTGATAAACACGTGGTAAAAATGATTTTAGAATCAGCACAATTACTTTCTACTTGTCATAGAGTATTAGACGGTGTAGAATATTATGGCAAAACTGCCAACGGTAGAAAAATCAAAAGGTGGAAACACCCTAATTCAAACTACGAACAAATACTATACAAAGCAGGCTGGGTAAAACACCCTAGCACAATATGGTTATTTGAATCTGCTTACAACTATATGTGGTTGTACAAACATATGATGGCTCTTAATGATCAGTATAAGAAAAGATATAATCATACAAAAGACCACGTTGCTATACAAAAACTAGGTGCTATATTATCAGAGCCACCTAAAAATTCTAAAATAAATAAAATGGCAACTGATCCACAACCTGCTATGCCGGATGAATGTAAAGTACCAGGTGACGCTGTTCAAAGTTATCGTAATTATTACGTGATGAAGAAAAGAAGATTTGCTACCTGGAAAGCACCGTCTGTTGTACCACAATGGTATACAGATATGATTGAAGCTGACAATAAAAATGTACAGTATAATCAATATGATAGTTTTGACGCCAAATGGTCAGAGACATTTAAAGGATAGTATGAACTATGAAGAACAAGAAAAATTGTCATTAGTTGAATCTAAAAGACAAACTAAAGAAAGAAAAAACAAAGGTAAAAATATGATTAGACCATTTACGTTTGACGAAGAAAAAATATTATGGGATGGTTTAAGAGAGGATAAAAAAAATGAGAACACAACTAATTGAAGCATTACAAGAACACGCTAAAGGTCATATAGCAAAACATAAAGCAAATGTAGAAGTATTACTAGAAAAAATAAATGGTATTGCTGAACATCCAGATGTTATAGAAACAATTGAAAAAGAATTGTTGATAATTGCTGAGTATGATGACCAGTTAGAAATACTTAATAAGTATTTTATAACTAAAGACCCATTTAAAAGTTAATGCCTTTATATACGTTTTATAACAAAAAAACTAAAAAAGAACATACTGATATGATGACCATATCAGAAATGGAGACATATTTAGAACAAAATTCACACATCAACCAGGTCTTAAAGAGTCTAAATATTGTAGCAGGGGTTTCAGGCCTCTCATATAGGCAAGATGGCGGATGGAAAGACAATTTAAGTAGAATAGCAGAAGCTCACCCTAAAAGTGAACTTGCCAACAGATATGGTAAAAAAACAATCAAACAATCTAAAACAGAACAAGTATTAGCAAAACACAGGAAAAGAAGAGGTAAATAAGATGGCAGATATACCAGATTATATGCGAGATTTTGATATGGACCAAGACTATGGTTTTACACCGGTGTCTTCAAAGCCAAAAACTGATAGTACACCTGCTGTTGATCCAAAATTGGTAGAAAACTCTAACATAGAGATTTCTAAAGTTAAATCAGATGTTTCATCAATTAAGTCAATGATGAACGAGATAATGCAAATAGTAGCAGAAAAAGAAACTATAACAAAAGAAGTACAAGCTAAAGATATAACAGATAGATTTAAAGAAATTGAAAAAGTAATATTACCATTTTTATATAATTTATCTAAATCAGACGAACCTTACATACATTGGCCAAATAGAGGACCAATTATTAAGGCACAGATAGAGAAAATCTTAAAATTAACAAGGTAACAAGGAGTTAATATGACAGCGAAAGCAGAACATAAAGAACTAAAAAGAGCCGTTAATGATATTGAAGTAAAAAGAAATAATGATAGATCAACCGGCACTTGGTACGATTTAAGACAACTCAAAAAATTAAAGTTAAAAGCAAAGGAAAAAATAAATGAGACTAAGTAAAAACTTTTCGCTTAAAGAACTTATCAAAAGCGAAACAGCTACCAGGAAGAATATCAATAATAATCCTAATGAGGATAATATTGAGAACTTACAAAGACTTTGTGACCACGTATTACAACCAGTCCGAGACCATTTTGCCAAAGTTGTATCAATATCAAGTGGGTTTCGTAGTCCAGAATTGTGTGTAGAGATTGGCTCAAGCGTATCTTCACAACACGCCTCTGGCCAGGCGGCCGATTTCGAAATCTATGGATTGTCGAATAAAACATTGGCCGATTGGATACACGATAACCTGGATTTTGACCAGTTGATTCTGGAATACCACAAAAAGGACGAACCTAATAGTGGGTGGGTACATTGCTCTTACAAGAATGGTGACGACAATAGAAAAGAATACTTAATAGCGTTTAGAGACGCTAACGGTAAAACGGCTTACCAAAAAGAATATTCAGACGCTGCTGGTGGCCCTACACCTGAAGAAGTTAATGAATCTTTGATTTGACACCGATTTAATTAAGTATGAAGCTTGACAAATAAGCTAAATTATGGTATAGTGAGGATATTATGACATTTAAATTTATAGAACTAGACAAGACTATATTACCTAAAACAAAAGGTATGAAAGTAGATGGTCACCGTTTTTACAATATAGACGGTAAGAACTATCCATCTGTTACCACGGTATTGGGTATAAGAAAAAAAGAAGGCTTACAAAAATGGCGAGACGCCATTGGTGAGAATGTTGCCAATTGGGAAATGGGTAGAGCAGCTCGTAGAGGTAAAGCATTTCACACACTTGTAGAACAATACATCAAAGGCGAAACTCCTAGTATTAGAGACGTTTTACCAATAGGTTTATTTAAGTTAATGAAACCTTACATAGATCAAATTGATAATATACATCTATTAGAAGCAATTATGTACAGTCCAAAACTTACAATTGCTGGTCAAGTAGATTGTGTTGCTGAGTACAATGGTAAGTTGTCTGTAATTGATTTTAAGACAGCAAACAAAGAGCGACAAGAAGACTGGATTGAGAATTACTTTTTACAAACCACGGCTTATGCTCATATGTTTGAAGAAACTTTTGGTAAACCTATTGAACAAGTAGTTATTTTGCTCGCTAGTGAAGACGGCTCTGTTCAGACTTTCGTTAAGAACAAAGCAGACTACGAAGAAGAACTTGGCAAATCTATTCAAAACTTTTATAAATATTTTGAAGAAAAAACAAAAGATAAGATAGCGAGTAAATAACATCTTATCAAATAGGATAAGATGAAAAAACTAATAATAATTTTAAGTATTTTATTTGCTAGCATAGCATATGCTGACCACGAAGATGAGATAGGTTCATACTATTTTCAACAAGTGCCAGCGTTATGTGGTTCAATAGATAAGATAAACACATATCTTGACCATTTCAATTTTAAACCATATAATCTCTCTTTAGGTAGAGAGGGTATGAGAGAAGATGGACAACCAGTTTATATGATAACTTACTATGTGAACGAAGATGAAACACAAACAACGGCTGTAATAGATGTTCCAAATAAATCAGAGAGTTGTATATTGTTTCATACATTTGATCTGACAAAACCTAACAAAGGATAATTATGAAAAAACTTGTGTTGATAATAATATCAAGCGTCTTATTGACAGCTTGTAGTATAAGTGAACCAAGACTTTCTTTTGGTAAAAAATGTACCGAAAAGGAAGATAAAATTGTTTACTCATACATTTGGTTATATGATAAACAAGTTGGCAACCCAGCTGATAAAGATACTTGTAAACTTCTCAAAGAATAATTAGGCAATAAACTTGCCAAAATCATTTACTTATGATATATTGGTACCGTTAACACACCAGAAAGGTACCGGGGTGTATGGATGCGAGAGTGGAAATACACCCTTTAAAACATTATGACAAGTAAAGAATTTAGTTTAAAAATAGAAAACATTGTAAAAGAAAAATCCATATCACATATGGAAGCCGTGTTGTGGTATTGTAAAGAACACAACATAGATGAGGGTACAGTAGGTAACCTTATATCAAAATCACTTAAAGAAAAAATCAAACTAGAGGCGACTAACTTAAAGATGTTAAAATATCCTAAATGTGGTCAGTTACCAATATGATAAAAGATATATTAAAAGATTTAAGAGAGTTGAGAGACGAAATGGTACAATCAAATTGGCCTGCTCAGAGATTAAGTAATCTAATATTAAAGTATGAAATGAAATTACAAGATGATAAAAGTAAATTTACGACAGAGGAACTAATAGAGGCTACAAATAAAATATTAGAAGATTGATGTATGTATGGAGGTTTTGAAGTATTTAAGGCTTACTTGGCAATCAAGTTACATTTTACAACGGATACATATAATTATGAAGAATATGGTGGAAAAGTTAATTGTAAACTTGAAACATTTACTAAAAGAAATGACAGATATTTCTTTCATAAATTATCAAAACAGTATAACCAAGATAACATTGTTGACTTTTTTGTTGCTAATTTTATACATAATAACAAAAAGTGGGTAGGAAATTTATTACAAAATGACGGAAAAGACATCTATTTGGACTTTAGAAAACGTAAAGAGGCTTTTGGATACCATTTTAGGGACGATTTGGTACGGATTAGTGATGACTTTACTTCTCGTAATCTTTCTTTTGATGATGGTTTTTTATGTCGTGGCGGACAACATCCTAGATTGTTACGCTTACTTATTCAAAAAAGAACGTCTTTCCAATCCGCCGTTGTGCATCGTGCTTAACCACTTTTTGTCGTTTAGTAAAAATTGGGATAAAGAGATTACCGAAAATGTGGTCTGGCCTAAAATCTCATCTACGTTGGCCAAGTTAAAACCATTTGTTAACTTTAATGCTACAGAGTGTAAATTAATTATGAAAGAGGTATTTGTTAAATGACAATAGAACCAATTAAAGAAAAACTAGACGATAAGATTGCCAAGTTAAATTCAAGTAGAGTTTATAAAAAGGTAACACCTAGAGGCGACTTATCTTGGTATATTAAATGGGTAAGTAGTATTATGTTAATAATAACTATGGTACTTACATCAGCAAATATTTTTCCTATAAATTTATACATTGGTCTATTTGGTATGGCAGGTTGGCTAGTTGTTGGTTTACTATGGCACGATAGAGCTTTAATAGTTTTAAACGCTGTATCATTAGCTATCTACTCTATGGGTATTATAAATTATTATTATGGCTAGAGAGGGCGGATCATATCCTAATATTGTATTTTGTTTAGGCAACGGCCAAAGTAGAATGGGTGTTGACTTAAAAAAATTAAGACAACACGGTAAGATTTATGGTTGTAATGCCATTTACAGAACCAATCCAGATGACATAGATGTTTTAGTTGGTGTTGACCAAGGTATAATGCACGAAATGTATCATAGTGGTATTTGTGAAAAGATACCAACTTATTTTAGAAACTGGTCAAAAGTACCTGCTGAACTATATGAAAATATGATTAAGGCTGGTGCTTCAGATGAAGATTTAAGATTAGCAAGAGAAGAAGGAGCCTTTTACGAAAATGAGAGAGGCAATAGTAAAGAATTTGTAATGCACGGTTCAAGTGTATCAGGTGTGGCACACGTGGTAAGAAGTGATAAAACAAAAGGCAGAAAATTTGTACAACAAAAATCTATCAAAGTATCTTGGCTAAAAGATGGTAACAAATCAAAATGTTTAAACGATATAGAAGATTTTAAAGACAAAGGTTGGGCTGCTGGCCCTACAGCGACTTATATATCGTGTTTACTAGAACAACCAAATGAGGTCTATCTATTAGGAATGGATTTAGGTAGTACAACAGGTAAAGTTAATAATATATTTGCTGGTACACCAAACTATGTGTTAAAAGACCACGCTCCTACACCTAGTGTAAATTGGGTACAACAATTAAAAGAGACATTTTTTGACTTCTCTGGTAAACATAAGAGTAAAAAGGTGATGTTTTATAAAGTACAAAATAGTATCAAAGGTGGTGATGAGGTAAACAAGGTGGTAAGAGAATGGACAGACCACAAAGGCAACCTGGACTATATTAGTTATGATGATTTTTACAAGAAGTTTGGCTTGTAGGAGCATTGACAAAATCACCTGGTTGTGATATATTAGTAGAAATATGTTTGATAAAATTATATATAAATTTTTAAACACAATAGTAAGATGGTGTGAAAGTTATAAAGAGTACAGAATTAAGAGGTCTTTACCTAGAGCAACCTATGATGAAAAGGCTAGAAATGCTGAAGTAAAAAAATGGGCAAATCAACGTGAGAACTCTTATAAATAAAAATGATACCGATTATACAGGTAACACAAAAACAACGAATACAAAGATACATACAAGGAGAAATACAATGGACTTTGAAACATTAAAGACATCATCAAGTAATTTTGATAAGTTAACAAAAGCACTTGAAACAAACCTCAAACCTGAGGATCAATCAAACAAGAACAAATACCAAGACGATAGATTCTGGAAACCAGAACTAGATAAAACTGGCAATGGCTTTGCTGTGTTAAGATTTTTACCTGCCATAGAGGGTGAAGACTTACCTTGGCAGAGAGTTTGGTCTCACGCTTTCCAAGACAAAGGTGGCTGGTATATTGAAAACTCATTAACAACAATGTCACAAAAAGATCCTGTGTCGGAAGAAAACACAAGATTGTGGAATACAGGACTAGATAGTGATAAAGAGATAGCTAGAAAAAGAAAAAGAAAGTTATCTTACTATTCTAATATTATGATTGTAAGTGACCCAAAACATCCTGAAAACGAGGGCAAAGTATTCTTATTTAAATTTGGTAAAAAAATATTTGATAAGATTACAGAGGCAATGCAACCAGCGTTTGATGATGAACAACCAATTAACCCATTTGATTTTTGGAAAGGTGCTAACTTTAAACTAAAAATTAGAAAAGTTGATGGTTATTGGAACTATGATAAATCAGAGTTTGAGAGTGTAAGCCAAGCTGCTGTTGATGACGAAAAAATCAAAGCTATTTGGAAACAACAACACCCTCTAAAACCTTTTGTTGACCTTAGTAATTTTAAGACCTATGATGAACTCAAAGAGAAACTGAATAGGGTAATTACAGGCGACAGAAACGCTAGTACCGTTGAGAATGTAAACCTCCCGCCTCAGACCAACGGTCAAGCGAAAGCAGAAGTTAATGCTCAACCAGAAGCTAG
>JGI20158J14315_10001315_pt1 | contig 18280 bp, 19 predicted proteins | sample COG_08_FD_14315 | JGI IMG/M metagenome (IMG submission 14315)
AGAATTGGTTTTCTCCAATTCATGAAAGTGTGAAGACCTCCCAGTTTTTGAATCAATTCTGCTGTTGGCCTCAGCATTAGATGATAAGTATTTCCCANAAGAATTTCAGCTCCAGTTTNTCTAACATTTTCCGGCATCATGGCTTTTACTGTTGCAGCAGTTCCTACTGGCATAAATGCNGGCGTCTGAATGTTTCCACGTGAGGTCTTAATAATGCCTCGACGNGCTTTGCCATCAAAATTCTTTACACAAAATGAAAAATTAGTAGTCATATTATCAGATCTAGAGTAAGTCGAGACCAAGGGAAAGGGCTGTTACCTCTAGACGTATGGTTCGCGCTGACTTATATAGTTAATAAATAAAAAATATTAGGCTAGTCATAAATGAATAACAGAACAGACCATCTTGAAGGAGAACCATTAATAATTCCTTCCTCTACTGATCATCCGCTTCATGAAAGCATTGTAGAAGCCTGCCGTTCTGTTTTTGATCCAGAAATACCAGTCAATATATATGACTTAGGGCTCATTTATACTATCGAAATTGGCGAAGAAAGTACTGTAAAGGTACTAATGTCTCTAACTGCTCCAGGTTGCCCAGTTGCAGGAGAAATGCCCGGATGGGTAGCTACCGCGGTAGAATCAGTCCCTGGTGTCAAAGACGTCAACGTAGAACTAATTTGGGAACCACCTTGGGGTATGGAAATGATGAGTGACGAGGCAAAACTAGAGTTAGGTTTTATGTGATGGTAGAGAACGTAAAAAATCCTGTTNTACTGACACCTATGGCAATTGAGCAGATTAAGAAGCTGATGAAAAAAAATGATGACTATGGCCTTCAAATTGGTATAAAAAAAGGTGGCTGTGCAGGAATGGAATACACAATGAAATCTGTAAAATTTGCTGATCCTAATGATCTTGTAATAGAAGATGGCGAAGCAAGAGTGATGATTGCTCCAATGGCACAAATGTTTTTATTCGGAACAGAGATTGATTATAAAATTGACCTTTTAGAAAGCGGTTTTAAATTTAATAATCCAAATGTTACAGAAGCTTGCGGTTGTGGAGAATCTATTAAATTTGAAGATATGACAGTTTAGTAAAAGTTAAGAAAATAGACTTATTTATTTTACTAATAATATTTTTCATAGTTAGAGGTTAGCAGTGGAAGCACGTCGTAAAATAATAATAGGCAACTGGAAGATGAATGGTCGATCTAAAGACCTGGTAGATATTGATCTATTATTTAAAAAAGTTCCCCAACAAGAAATCGATATAGTAATCGCCCCTCCGGCAACGTTACTTTACGAACTTAAAGGTCTTAATACTCCAAAAAATTTACTACTTTCTGGTCAAAACTGTCATCAAGTCGAGTGCGGAGCATACACTGGAGAAATTTCAGCAGCTATGCTTAAGGATGCTGGAGCGAATTATGTCATTTTAGGTCACTCTGAGCGTCGTACAGTTTATAAAGAAACTAGCACCCTCGTTCGATTAAAAGCACTCGAAGTAGTCAAGCAAGGTCTAATCCCAATTATATGTGTTGGTGAACATCTAAAATCTTACGAAAACAATCAAACATTAAATGTTATAGAAAGGCAATTAAAGGTATCGTTAAACTCAAAAATTATATGTGATAATCTAGTAATTGCTTATGAACCAGTATGGGCTATAGGTTCCAACAAAACTCCATCACCTGAAGAAATAGAAAAAGTTCATTCATTTATCAAAAACCACATATCTGAACGCTTTGGTGAGCATGCTACTAATCATTGCCGTATAATCTATGGGGGGTCAGTAAATAAAAATAATGCCTTAAAAATATTTTCATTAATTAATGTCGACGGTGGCTTGATAGGAGGGGCATCACTTAAAGCCACTGACTTTCTTGAGTTAATTATGATTCTGAAAAATAGTTTAAACTAAGATAGTTTCTTTACTGGAAATACAAAACATCTATCTCTACGCATGGTAAGCCATAAAATAGTTCCTGGTTTTGGTAAAAAAACTGCTGGGACGCTCGCTTTTAAAATTGAATTATCAGAATTCATTTTAAACTCTATTAAACTCTCTCGACCTACAAAACGTGAGGACTCCACAACCGCTTTGGACGGAACTCCCTCTTCCTTAGTTGGATTCGGTCCTCTCCCATTTCGATCAAAGTCTATCCGTAAATGTTGAGGGCGAATGACTATATCTACTTGCGTACCATCCAACAGGCCGGGTGTAAGAAATCGTCCAAAAGGTGTATCTGTCAAAGATCCTTTTGAGTATCCCTTTATTACATTGATTTCTGAAAAAAAAGCTGCAGAAGCTATATCAACTGGAGAATTATAAATATTGTAAGGACTTCCTTTTTGAACTATTTTTCCTTTTCTCATTAAAGCTATTTCATCAGCCATACACATAGCTTCATACGGATCGTGAGTTACCAAGAGAACTGCCGTGCCCTCTTCTTTAAGTACAGATAGAGTTTCGTCTCTAATGCCATCTCTTAACCTGTCATCTAATCCTGAAAAAGGCTCATCCATAAGCATTATTTTTGGTTTGGGTGCCAAGGCTCGGATAAGTGCGACACGCTGCTGTTCCCCTCCTGATAATTGATGAGGGTATTTCAAGGCAAAATTCTGCAAACCAACGCGTTCAAGAAGTTCATTTGTACGCCTATCTTTATTCTTACATTTACTTTCAAGCCCGAAAGACACGTTCTCGAAAACATTTAGATGGGGAAAGAGAGCAAAATCTTGAAAGATTAAACCAATTGACCTGCTCTCTGGAGGATCATTAAATTGATCATTTGCGACGGTACGCCCATCTATAGTAACCACGCCGCCATCAGTATCTTCAACACCAGCTATCATCCTTAAAGTCGTAGATTTACCACAGCCGGAGGGACCCAATAAACAAGTTACCTGACCAGGCGCTATACTGAACGATATATCATCAACAACCTTTACCTTAGCAAATGACTTCGAAAGTCGACTTATTTCTAAACGTGGAATCAAACTTTTCATTTCTCTTTTTTTTAATCAAAACAATCTAGAAAGTATTAAAAATTAGCATTCTTGTCAGCTATGTAGCAACTCTAAGCCTTAAATCAAGACTGATTAAAATACTAATAATATAAATTCATAACTTGTTATAAGGTGACATTTACGGCACCACCGTCCACTAATATATTCTGTCCAATTATAAATCCCGCATGTTTAGAGCATAAGAAAGCGCAAACCTCACCAAACTCTGTATGAGTCCCCAATCGCTTAGCTGGAATACTAGCCTCCAGCTCTTTCCTTAGATCTTCAACACTTACTCCTTGCTTTTGTGACGAACTCTTAAGCAGGTTTTTAATACGATCAGTTGCATGACTGCCTGGCAAGAGGTTATTTATAGTCACTCCAGAATATGCTACTTGACGAGAGGTTCCAGCAACATAACCAGTAAGGCCCGCTCTAGCAGAATTAGATAACCCAAGAGTAGAAATTGGGGCTTTTACCGATTGACTAGTTATGTTNACAACACGCCCCCAACCCCGCTCCATCATGCCTGGCAAATAATGTTTCATTAAGGANATTGGCGTTAACATATTTGCCTCTAANGCTAAAACAAAGTCTTCTTTATTCCAATCTTCCCATGTTCCGGGAGGTGGTCCACCAGCATTTGTTACTAGTATATCTATATTTTTTATTTGATTTAAAATTGTTGAACGCTCGTTATCAGAAGTAATATCAGCCACTACTGTTTCCACTTCAACACCATACGTGTCAATAATCCTATTAGCTGAATACATTAAATCCAGTTCTGATCTAGCATTCATTATAAGGTTAACTCCTGCACTTGCTAAGGCTTCGGCACACCCTAGTCCCAAACCCTTACTTGAAGCACACACTAAAGCTCGTTTTCCAGAAATTCCTAAATCCATTTATTCTACCTCAAATTAATTTTTCTAATTAGCTTTAAAAACTTACAACTTGAATCTTAAGTAATCCAAAATATTATTTAATATATCTTACAATGTGGTTATTATTTCGGAAACAAAAAGGAATGTATAGGATAGATTGCGCTAATGTAAGTTCGTCTTTATATGAGTGGTTATGTCCGAAAAAATTTCAAAAAATTCAATGTCTCATAACGAGATAAATCGCAGAAGAACTTTTGCAATAATAAGTCACCCTGACGCAGGAAAAACAACTTTAACAGAAAAATTTTTACTCTATGGAGGTGCTATCCAGCTTGCAGGCCAAGTTAGAGCTAAAGGAGACTCACGGCGAACAAGATCAGATTTTATGAAAATGGAGCAAGATAGAGGAATTTCTGTTTCGGCATCTGCAATGTCATTTGACTTCCATTCTAACCGATTCAATTTAGTTGATACACCTGGGCACTCAGACTTTTCTGAAGATACGTATAGAACATTAACAGCAGTTGATTCTGCCATAATGGTTATTGATGGAGCAAAAGGTATCGAAAGCCAAACTCGAAAACTATTTGAGGTTTGTAGATTAAGAGATCTACCAATTGTCACTTTTTGTAATAAAATGGATCGAGAGAGTAGGGATATTTTTGAGATCATCGACGAAATTCAAGAGAACCTTGCAATTGACGTTTCTCCTGCGAGCTGGCCTATTGGCACAGGAAAGGATTTTATTGGTTGCTATGATTTGCTAAATAACACTTTAGAGTTAATGAGTCGGAAGGATAGAAACAAAGTCTCACAGAGTATAAAGATCCAAGGGCTAGATGATCCAATATTAAAAAATCACATACCAAAAGATCTATATATAAAGCTCCTGGAAGACTTAGAGTTTGCCCGCGAGCTACTACCTAGTTTCGATCACCATGCTTTTTTAGAAGGCACTCAGACACCTATATGGTTTGGATCTGCTATTAACTCTTTTGGTGTTCAAGAACTGATGAACGGCATTGCAAAATACGCTCCAAAACCACAAAGCCAAAAGACACTCACCCGGACGATTCAACCTGAAGATGAAAAAGTAACCGGTTTCGTTTTCAAAGTTCAAGCAAATATGGACCCAAAGCATCGTGACAGGGTAGCTTTTGTTAGAGTCTCATCAGGGCATTTTAAAAGAGGTATGAAACTCACACAGGTGCGTTCAAAAAAACCTATGACGATATCTAACCCTGTTCTATTTTTAGCAAATGATCGTGAAATAGCTGACGAAGCCTGGGCAGGTGACATAATCGGTATTCCCAACCACGGGCAACTTCGTATCGGTGATACTTTGACTGAAGGTGAAGTACTTAAAGTGACAGGAATTCCATCATTCGCCCCAGAATTATTACAAACATGTCGAGCGGGCGATCCTCTGAAGGCTAAACACTTAGAGAAAGCGTTAACCCAATTTTCTGAAGAAGGTGCAGCCAAGGTATTTAAACCTAGCATTGGGTCTGGGTTCATAGTCGGGGTTGTCGGAGCTTTGCAGTTTGAAGTACTTGCAAGTAGAATTGAACTTGAATATGGATTACCTGTTAAATTTGAAGCCTCTCAATTTACATCAGCACGTTGGATTTCTGGTCCAAAAACTCTTGTAGAAAAATTTATTAGTAATAACCAAGTCAAACTGGTCGTGATAATGATGGGGACTTAGTATATTTAACCAGGATTCAATGGGATATAGATCGAGTTGAAAGAGACTTCCCAGAAATAAAACTAAATAAAACGAAGGAGTTGATGATTTAGTTTATTTATTCAATAAGATTGACCAATTGCTTAAGATACAGTATCCGGTTTCCGTTAGAAGAGTTCGTCTTCGATCCGACGCAAGGACGCGTTGCTTATTGCGTCTCAAATACCTGCGATAATAAATCGCTAATCTCAGGACTATATGAAAAAATTTTCAGAGCTAAAACTCCACCCAAAAGTACTAAAAGCTGTCGAAGAGGCTGGTTATACAACCCCAACCCCAATACAAATGGGAGCTATACCACCGGCCTGTGAAGGCAGAGATATACTTGGCATTGCTCAGACCGGTACAGGCAAGACAGCAAGTTTTACTTTACCAATGATTACTTTGTTAAATCGGGGTAGAGCTAGAGCGAGAATGCCTCGCTCTCTTGTATTGGCACCAACGCGAGAACTAGCAGCCCAAGTAGCCGAAAACTTTGATACCTATTCTAAATATACTAAACTAACTAAGGCTTTATTAATCGGTGGGGTTTCATTTAAGGAGCAAGATCAGCTAATTGATAGGGGTGTTGACGTATTAATTGCAACGCCAGGTCGACTGTTAGATCATTTTGAAAGAGGGAAACTGTTATTAACCGGCGTTCAAATAATGGTAGTTGATGAAGCTGATAGGATGTTAGACATGGGTTTTATACCAGATATAGAACGCATTTTTAAGCTTACACCATTTACTCGACAGACTCTGTTTTTTTCAGCAACCATGGCCCCTGAGATTGAGCGTATAACTAACACATTTTTATCTAACCCAGCTCGTATCGAAGTTGCACGACAAGCAACCGCGTCAGAAACTATTATTCAACAGCTTTTTAGGATAGCTACTGTAGGGAAAGATCAACAAATAAAGGCAAAACGAAATTTACTTAGGACGCTTATTGATCAAGAAGGATCAAGTCTTACAAATGCGTTAATTTTTTGTAATCGCAAAGTAGATGTCGATATAGTCACAAAGTCTCTAAAAAAGCATGGCTACATAGCAGAAGCTATTCATGGAGACTTAGAGCAGTCACATAGAACAAAAACACTCGATGGCTTTCGTGAAGGCCATATCAGGCTTTTGGTGGCTTCTGACGTAGCAGCACGAGGCCTGGATATATCTAGTGTTTCTCATGTATTTAATTTTGATGTACCAATAAATGCTGAGGATTATATTCACCGAATAGGTAGAACAGGAAGAGCTGGAAGGTCAGGAAAGGCAATAACTATAAGCACGTCGAAGGATGAAAAATTTATAGATGCTATTAATTCACTGATCGGAATTAATATTCCCCTACAAACAGTGGTTAATAATAAATCAAAAGATTAACACACCTAAAGAGCCAAAAGTAAAAAAAGCTGAAGCAAAAGTTATTCCAAAAGAAAATGTTAAAAAACGCACTAATTTAGAATCCAGTCATCCCTCGATTAAACCTTTAAAAACTGGACCTATTAGTAAAAAAGAAGAAGTTTTAACAGATCCTTCTGGAATGCCAAACTTTATAACTCAAAGCTTTGAAGAGCGTCAAAAATAGTAGATGTTCAATAAACGGACTAAGCTAGTCTTGAAATAAGAATAGTAACCTCAGGCTTTTTTCCGATCTCATTAGAACAAACCCTTTTTACCAACCGTGTCAGTTGTTCTTCAAGTTTCTTGTCTTCAGTAATTAGCTTCTGATCCAAAAATGGTAGTGTTTTCTCAATTTCCTCTTCGATTACATTACTTAAATCATTCAAAGAAATACCTCTTTCAGGAAGACCTCTTAGCTCACACCAAACATCCTCCATGGGTTCATCATTTTCATCAATTAGAACACCTACTGTTACGTGACCATTTAACGCCATTTTTATTCTATTTCTAACAACACCGTCATGAGCCCCAACTTGTATAATACCATCTTGATAAACCCTTCCTGTTTCTACATGATCAACAACTTGTAATCCATTGTTTGATATAGAAATGACCATACCATTTGTGGCAAGAATACTATCAATGTTATTTTCTGTTGCCAACTTACAGTGCTCTCTTAACATTCTATGTTCTCCATGCATGGGGATAATAAAGTCTGGCTTTACAATTTTATGCATTTCCTCCAGATCTGGTCTATTAGCATGGCCTGAAACATGGTAATCACCCATACTATCATCTATAACATCCACACCAATCTCACTTAAATTATTAATAATTCTGATAACAGAGACCTCGTTACCCGGTATAGTTTTTGACGAGAAGAGAAAAACGTCTCCCTCTTTTAACGAAAAACCTTTAAACTTCCCATTACTTAACTGAGCAGACGCCGCCCGTCTTTCTCCTTGAGAACCAGTTACTATTAAAAGTAAATTTTGTCTGGGAACATCTAAAGCTTCCTCAGCACTAATGGTGCTTGGAAAGTCTTTGAGAACTCCCGTTTCCTGTCCAGCAGAAATCATTTTATGCATGGCTCTACCTAATACTACCACAGACCTTCCTTCTGAGATTCCTGCTTCCGCTAATGTTCTTACTCTTGCTATATTTGACGCAAAAGTAGTAGCTACAACTAAACCCTGCGAATTTCTAATTAGTTTTTTAATAGGAGATTTTACGGTTTCTTCAGACCGACCTGAAAGACGATTAAACACATTTGTCGAGTCACATATTAATGCTTTTACCAGCCCTAACGACGACCAGTCCTCTCTATTAAACGGATCGCCAACACCTGGTGTTTCGTCTAATTTAAAGTCACCAGAATGAATAATCCTTCCGCATGGCGTATCAATTACTAATGCGGAAGACTCTGGAATAGAATGGCTAATAGGTAAAAATCCAACTTTAAAAGCGCCAACAGCTATCTGTTCAGGCATTGAGGTTACTACAGTTATTTTGTCAACATCTTGCCCATGCTCTTCCATTTTCATACGTGCAATATGTGCAGTAAATTTTCGGGCAAAAATCGGAGCTCCTAATTGTTCATAGAGATGCCCCAAGCCACCAATATGATCTTCATGCGCGTGTGTTATAAAAATTCCATCAATTCTATCTTTCCTTTCCGCAAGCCAGGTTACATCAGGAAAAATTAAATTGACCCCAGGTGATGTTTCCATATCCGGGAAAGCTATGCCAACATCTACTAGAATATATCGTTCAGAACCCTTAGCTCCATATCCGTAGAGATACATATTCATTCCAACCTCCCCCGCTCCACCGAGAGGTAGGTAAATTAAGTTTTCATCTGACATTATTTGATCTTTCTATTGAATTCGTTTATTTCCACTAATCCACGCATTGTAAGGTCATCATCGAATATATCAAAAATATCATCACCCTGCTGAAATAAAGGGACTAAGCCGCCTGTACCCACTACCTTCATTTCTTTCCCATACTCTTCTTTTATCTTTGCTGTTGTTTCTTTAACTAAACCAATATAGCCCCAAAAAATTCCTGACTGCATGCATGCCTCCGTATTCGTTCCAATAACACGGTCAGGTTTGGTTACATCAACATGTGGCAGAGCAGCAGCTGCTTGATGAAATGCCTCCAAACTTACATTAACGCCAGGGGCTATCACTCCACCAATATAGGCACCATCAGAAGCTACTACATCAAAAGTTGTTGCCGTACCAAAATCAACTATAATTAAATTTCCACCATATCGACTAAAACCTGCGACAGTATTAACCAACCTATCGGGTCCAACGTTCGTACCCATATCTACTCGTACATCAACTGGAAGCCTGCAATCTCCCTTCCCTACAACAATAGGTCTACTATCAAAATATCTATCTGCCAGCACTCTTAAATTAAATACAACTCGTGGCACTGTGGATGAAATAATTACCTCATTTATTTCAACTTCTAGTTTATTTAACTTCATCAATGATGACAACCACACAAAATATTGATCCGCAGTTCGTTGCCAATGAGTTGAGATACGCCAAGTCGCAATAAAATTAGATCCATTCCATACCGAAAAAACAGTATTAGAGTTACCACAATCTACCGCTAAAAGCATATTAACTCCCTAAAAATAAACATCCCCAGCAGGGATTACCTTGATGCCACAGTCCATTTTCAAAACTAGATTACCACTATCGTCAATTGTATCAAAAATTCCTTCATATAAATCTAACCCTGTTCTTACAGTTATCATTTCTCCAATTTTAATAGCTCTGCTAAGCCACACTTTACGTAATTCACTGAAACCAGAACTTCTTAACTGTTTTTCCCAATAATCGAAATTAGCTGCTAAATAAACAAGAAAATCTTCAGGATTTATCTTAAAACCAAAATCACTTAAACTAGTCGGTCGAACCATACCTCCAAAAGATGGCTCTATTCCTTCAGGTAAGGGAACCAAGTTTGCACCAACGCCTATGAGCAAAAAATCAGTTATCTTACCTGAACCAAAACTCTCTAAAAGAATTCCTGCCACTTTCTTGTCTTCCATTAACACGTCATTAGGCCATTTTAATGATAATAATTTTGATGCTTTTGTTATATAAGCTAAAGTATCAAATAAAGCCAAAGCTGTTACAAACGATCTCAACGCTAAGTTAGCCGGGTCTTCACTTAGTTTAAGTGCTAATGTTGCAGAAAAATTACCATTTGGATTACTCCAAACTCGACCTCTTCTACCATGGGCCTTAGTTTGATTTTTTGCTAAAATCCAAGTTGGTTGATTTATATACTGCTGTCTTCGACGAGCTTCCTTCATAGTGCTATCTACTTCGTCAATAATTACCTTTCGATAGCCCGTCGGCCAATCAATTGACAAGAGCGTTTGCCGCAAGCTCACTTATGAACTCTAATCCAAACAAGTTCACAACTCCTAATACCATTGCTAAAGCACTAATTACTAAAACAGTTTGGTTGAAAAGTGAATGTGTTTGATCTAATGCTCTAGGGTTTTCTCCAAAGTAAATGTAGTAAATAATTCTTAAATAGTAAAATGCACCAATCACAGAAGCTATCACACCTGCAGTGGCTAACAAATATAATTCTGACGTTATCGCAGCTTTTAGAACATAGAACTTACCAAAAAAACCAAGTAGAGGAGGAATGCCCGCTAGGCTAAACATTAAAATAAGTAAAGCCATAGAACGACCTGGATTAGTTTTAGAATACATCTGAAGACTGTTTATTTCTGAAACAGGTTTCCCATCTACTTCCATAGAGATGATAAAAGCAAACGTTCCAATATTCATCATTACATAAATAGCCATATAAATTAACATTGATTGGACTCCCTCCAAACCTCCAGACGTCAAACCCATTAGGGCAAACCCCATATGGGAAATAGAAGAGTAAGCCATTAATCGTTTTATATCCTTTTGCCCTATTGCAGCGATAGATCCAAATAACATTGACAAAACTGAAAGCAAAATTAAAATCTGTGACCAATCGTTAAAAGCTCCACCAAATGCATCGTGAACTACCCTTGCAAAAAGCCCCATAGCAGCAACTTTTGGCGCCGTGGCCAAAAACGCAGTTACAGGCGTTGGAGCACCCTCATAAACATCTGGTGTCCACATATGGAAAGGTACTGCTGATACCTTGAACGCCATACCAATAGTAATAAAGACAAGTCCAAAAACAAAACCCAAAGATTTCTCATTTGCAGCAGCAGTTATAAAAATCTCTGAAAACACTGTTGAACCAGAGTAACCGTAGATTAATGACGATCCATACAAAAGCATACCAGAAGATAGTGCCCCCAGGACAAAATATTTTAAACCGGCCTCAGTAGATCTGACACTATCTCTACTGAAAGAAGCTAGTACATAAAGTGAGAGAGATTGTAGCTCTAAACCCATGTATAACGACATAAGATCTCCAGCAGACACCATCATCATCATTCCAACTACGGAGAGAGTCATAAGAATTGGATACTCAAATTTAAACAGGTTATTACGCTTTAAAAAATCCTGAGATAACATAAGTATTATTGCTGCTGACAGAGAATAAGAACTTTTAAGTACCTTGAAAATAAGTCATCTATAAAAGCACCACCAAACGCAGTATAAACAGCCTGACCTCTAAAAATAATAAAAATACTTACTAGCAAGAAAGTAGTAGCGGTACTCCAAAAAACTATAGAGGTCACTTTATTTTTTCTACTGTAAACAGCACCCAATAGAACAATCATAGAAAAAACTGCTAAAACAATTTCAGGTAACAAGATCTGAATAACTTCAAGAACACCTTGGGTCTCTGACCAACCAAAATAGTTACTACTATTAAATATATTATATGAGCTACCATTCATTTGTTAACCTCAATGCTTACTAAAACTTAATATTGAGTGACTATAAACAGAAATACTTTTCTCATAGTTTTCAACTAGTAGGCCAACAGAAGGCCCTATAACATCCAAAATGAGAGCAGGGTATATACCCAAAAGAATAGTCATAACAACTAAAGGAGTAAAAATAGCTCGCTCCCTTAAATTCATATCCGTAATTGTTCTTAGGCTCTCTTTAATAAGATCTCCCATTACTACCCGCCGATATAACCATAAAGCATATGCAGCAGACAGTACTACTCCAGATGTTGCAAAAACAGCTATCCAAGTATTGACTTTAAACACCCCTATAATGGTTAAAAACTCCCCAACAAACCCTGACGTTCCAGGTAATCCAACATTTGCCATTGTAAACAACATAAAAACCAACGCGTACCCAGGCATTCGATTGACAAGTCCACCATAAGCTGAAATTTCACGAGTATGCATTCTATCGTATATCACACCCACACATAAAAATAACGCACCTGATATAAAACCATGCGAAATCATTTGAAAAATAGCACCATCAATCCCCTGCTGGTTTACCGTAAAGATGCCCATCGTAACAAATCCCATATGCGCAACCGATGAATAAGCAATCAGTTTTTTCATATCAGTTTGAACCAGTGCAACTAAAGAGGTATAGATTATCGCAATTACACTCATCCAAAGCACAACTGGTCCCAAAAGCTCTGAAGCAATCGGAAACATTGGCAACGAGAAACGTAAAAAACCGTACCCACCCATTTTTAAAAGAATAGCTGCAAGAACTACAGAACCGGCTGTAGGCGCTTGAACATGTGCATCAGGAAGCCAAGTGTGAAATGGCCACATAGGCATTTTCACTGCGAAGCTTGCAAAGAATGCAAGCCACATTAATGACTGAAGGCCGCCCGTAACCTTTATTCCTAAGACTTCAAGCGGTATTGCATCAAATTCATGTAAAAATAAGGTAGGGATATCAGTGGTCCCTGAATCAACATACATTGCTATAATTGCAACTAACATCAAAACTGACCCTAAGAGCGTATATAGAAAAAATTTGAATGAAGCATAAATCCTATTTGCACCACCCCAAATTCCGATAATAAGGAACATTGGGATTAAACCCGCTTCAAAAAACAAGTAAAATAATACTAAGTCTAAGGCACAAAAGACACCTAACATCAAAGTCTCAAGGAATAAGAGTGCTATCATATACTCCTTGACCCGATGTTTCACATCCCAGCAACTAGCAATAACTAAGGGCATTAAGAAAGTAGTTAAAAGTACGAATAAAATAGATATCCCGTCTACGCCCATTTTGTAGCTAAATCCTAAAAGCCAATCTCGATCCTCAACGAACTGGAAATCTGTATTCGCAGAGTCAAACCCAGCATAAAGAAAGATAGATGCTAGAAAAGTAGCCAAAGTAGCTATTAACGCGAGCAACTTTGCATTGTTTTGCGCAGCATCATCATCACCCCTGAGAAATATCATCAATATTAAACCTGCAATTAACGGTATAAATATCATTATCGTTAAAAGGTTTTCCACTATGAGCTACTCCCACTAATCGCAAACCAGGAAATTATTACTAAAATACCTATTATCATACCAAAAGCGTAGTGAAATATAAATCCAGACTGAACTCTACTTGCTAATCTTGTGAACAAAGGGATTATACCCAAAGCTATACCATTTATGGTCCCATCAATCATATTACCATCACCACGTAACCAAAGTAATTTTCCTAAAGCTTTTACGCCCCGTACAAAAACAAACTCGTAAAGCTCATCAAAATACCATTTATTTAATAAAAATCGGTAAATATATTTTTGCTGTACTGAAAGGCGGCGTGGAAGTTCTGGGTCACGAATATAAAAGACCCAAGCCAAAGAGAAGCCAAGAATCATGGAAATGAATGGTGATATTTTTACCCATTTAGGTACATGATGCGCATTATCAATAACATGGTTATCATTTCTAAAAAATAATCCTCCCTTACCTAAAGTTGACTGACCATGTGTTACATCAATACCTTTTGAACCCTTACTATCAATAGTATAATTAGCTTGTTCATTTGAGCTATTATGAACTTTTCCCTCAATTTTTGTTGTATGATCCGTTGAGTTGGACAATGTCGCATGAGACTCAGGTCCGCTAATACCAAAAAACTGATTAACTTTTTGATGGTCTCCAAAGAAAGGTCCAAGGAACACGATCCCCGAAAAAGTTGCGCCCAGCGCTAATATACCCAGAGGAATAAGCATTGTAATTGGGGATTCACGAGCATGTGAATAAGTTTCTGGCTTACTTCTGGATTTTCCAAAAAATGTCATAAACATTAATCGCCAACTATAAAAACTAGTAAAGCCCGCTGCAATTATAAGAACCCAAAATGAAAAGTTAGAGCCCGCACCATAAGCACTCTCAATGATAGCATCTTTAGAAAAGAAACCCGCGAACCCAAAATGCGTTAGAGGTATACCGACCCCCGTAATTGCTAAAGTACCAATCATCATCGCCCAAAAAGTATAAGGTATCTTCTTTCTTAAACCCCCATAAAATCTCATATCTTGCTCATGATGCATTGCATGTATGACCGAGCCCGCACCTAAAAATAGCATCGCTTTAAAAAAAGCGTGAGTTAATAAATGAAACATTGCTACTGAATATGCTCCCAAACCCGCCGCTACAAACATGTATCCCAACTGTGAGCACGTAGAGTAGGCTATAACTCTTTTTATATCATTCTGAACCAACCCAACAGTTGCCGCAAAAAAGGCGGTAGCTGCTCCAACATAAACTATAAGGTTTTTAGCTAAGGGAGCGTACTCCATTAAAGGTGACATCCGACATACCAGGAAGACCCCCGCAGTAACCATAGTGGCAGCGTGAATTAATGCCGACACAGGAGTAGGACCTTCCATTGCATCTGGTAGCCATACGTGAAGAAATAGTTGTGCAGATTTTCCCATAGCACCTATAAATAATAGTATTGCTATTAAGTTTGCTGCGTTCCATTCACGCCATAAGAAAGTAAGTTTTGTATTTGCAATCTCAGGAATGGCTTGAAAAATTTCATTAAGGTTTATACTATCAACAAGTAGATAAAGCCCAAATATGCCTAATAAAAATCCAAAATCTCCTACGCGATTTACTACAAACGCTTTTATTGCTGCAGCATTGGCTGACGGTTTTTTGAAGTAAAAACCTATTAAAAGATAGGATGCGACCCCTACCCCTTCCCAACCAAAAAACATCTGAACTAAATTATTAGCTGATACCAAAGCGAGCATAGTAAAAGTAAAAAACGAAAGGTACGCAAAGAATCTAGGCTTGTAGCTTTCTGTCTCTCCAAAGTTTTCATCATGCGCCATATACCCAAAACTATAGAGATGGACCAAGCTCGAAACCGTAGTAATTACAATAAACATAATAGCTGTGAGCCTATCAAAACGAATTGCCCAATTCGTGGATAGTGTTCCACTTTCTATCCAACGTAGAATAGCTATATTTTGAGTATTGCCATCAAATTTTAAAAATAAAATCCACGATAATACAGCTGAAAGAAATAGTAAGGCCGTTGCAACCCAACATGCCAAATTTTCTCCTAGGAATCGCCATCCAAATCCACAAAAAAGAGCTCCAACTAATGGTGAAAATAAGACTAAAACTTCCATACTATACTAACCCTTCATCATGTTGACATCGTCAACCAGTATGGAGCCTTTGCTGCGATAAAAACAAACTAATATAGCAAGACCTATTGCTGCCTCCGCAGCTGCAACAGTAAGAACAAATAGTGTAAACACTTGTCCAACTAAATCATTCATAAAGCTTGAGAATGCACTAAATTTATATTTACTGCCATAAGTATAATTTCGATAGACATCAGAATTATAATTATATTTTTTCTGTTCACAAATATGCCAAAAATACCAATAATAAATAAAGTAGCCGACATTAATAGATAGTGCTCTAAACTAACCATTACTCTACAAACCCTTTCCCGATTCAACATCTATAATTTTTAACTGTTCTTTAGGGTCACGATAAATCTGGTTTAAAACGTCTTGTCTCTTTATATTGGGTCGGTCTCTCACTGTAAGTACAATAGCCCCAATCATTGCTACCAAGAGAATTAAGCCAGCAGTTTGGAAAAGATAAATATATTTACTATAAATAACATGGCCTAAAGCCGCTGTATTTTGAACCTGGGATAAATCTGGTGTTATCACTGCACGAGCCTGATCAGCACTTTCCGCCGTCTGCCAAACACCAAAAACCAAAGAAAGTTCCATTAATAATATTATACAGATTAACCCCGCGATAGGCATATACCTAGCAAACTCACTCCTTAAACTACCAAAATCAATATCTAACATCATTACAACAAACAAAAATAAAACAGCTACCGCGCCCACGTACACTATCACTAGAAGCATGGCCACAAACTCTGCACCTAATAAAACAAACAATCCTGCGCATGATAAAAACATTAATATCAGCCATAATACCGAGTGAACTGGATTACGAGATACAACCACCAAGAGTGCAGAACTTAGGATTACTGTAGAAAACACATAAAATGAAATGTCTATAAGTAACATTTACTCTTTATCCCCTGCTTTTTAAGTTGAACTGAGCATTTTCCAAAAATGCAAAGCACATGATTTCTAAAACTTGATAGGCCTTGTATACTTGTCGAAGAACTATCATCTGTAAGGCGCATCTATTTCAATATTTCGTGCGATTTCTGATTCCCACCGATCACCGTTAGACAGTAGCTTTTCTTTATCGTAAAAAAGTTCCTCTCGAGTCTCAGTGGCAAATTCGAAATTAGGCCCTTCAACTATAGCATCTACTGGGCATGCTTCTTGACAAAACCCACAATAAATACATTTTGTCATATCAATGTCATAACGCGTTGTGCGCCTAGACCCATCATCTCTAGGCTCAGCATCAATAGTAATGGCTTGCGCAGGACAAACTGCTTCACAAAGTTTGCACGCAATACAACGCTCCTCACCGTTTGGATAACGCCTTAAAGCATGCTCACCTCTAAACCGCGAAGACAGTGGACCTTTCTCGTGAGGATAGTTTAGGGTTGCTTTAGGTGAAAAAAAATACCTAAAACCCAAACCAAAACCCTTTAAAAAATCAAATAATAGAAAATACTTGATTCTTCTCTTTATACTAACTGCCATATTACGCTCCAATCACCCATCGTGCATACAAACCACCAAAGACCTCAAATTTTGCCAAAAATGCAACTATAACCTACCCATGCTAATGAAAGTGGTAGAAAAACCTTCCAACCTAACCTCATTAATTGATCGTATCGATATCTTGGAACTACTGCTTTTACCATGGAAAACATAAAAAAGAAGAATGCCATTTTAATGATCATCCAATGTGCACCATCTGGTAAGAATGGAAACGGTGACAACCAACCCCCAAAAAATAAAAGAGAGATAAGCGCGCACATTAAAAAGATTGCTATGTACTCTCCAGCCATAAATAACAAAAATGGAGTTGAAGAGTACTCAACCTGGTAACCTGCTACCAACTCTGATTCCGCTTCAGGTAAATCAAAGGGTGGTCTGTTTGTTTCTGCTAAAGCAGATACAAAAAATAGTATCACCATAGGAAAATGAGGAAGCCAATACCAATTTAAAAAACCTAAATTTCCTTGTTGCGCAATCACTATATCAGAGAAATTTAAGGACCCCGTAGAAATTACAACTCCTATTATTATTAAGCCAATTGAAACCTCGTACGAGATCATTTGTGCAGCAGATCTTAGGGCACCAAGGAATGGGTATTTGGAGTTAGACGCCCAGCCCCCCATTATAACTCCATAAACTTCCAGTGAGCCTATCGCAAAAACATATAATATAGCTACGTTTATATCAGCCAGGACCCAACCAGGGTTAAATGGTATAACGGCCCATAGCATCATAGCGAGCACAAAGCTTAACAGTGGGGCTAAAATAAAAACTGTCTTATCAGCTCCAGCGGGTATAACTATCTCTTTCAATACATATTTTAGAGCGTCAGCTACAGACTGTAACAAACCCCAAACGCCCACCACGTTTGGGCCACGACGCATCTGAACAGCCGCCCATATTTTTCTATCACTATAAACCAAAAATAGGAGTGAAATCATCACAAAGCCAATTATGCCCAAGCACTGGATTACGATTAAAAAGAGCATGCCAGGCCCAGTAGCTAGAAAATCACTCATAAAATATTCCATAGCATATTAATATTTCTCTTAATATTGACCATTTCTTTACAATCTCTTGACTTCTTTTATTTTATTTAGAGCACTTAATTTAGCCATTACCTTACTCGCC
>JGI20158J14315_10001321_pt1 | contig 18226 bp, 27 predicted proteins | sample COG_08_FD_14315 | JGI IMG/M metagenome (IMG submission 14315)
CCAAGAATAGATGTGAATGAGACAGATCTTATTACAGTGGACCCTAACCTTGGTGAGGAAACCATAAACCAACTTAGTAGGCACTTTAAGATTAATGTTGCTCAAAATTTAGTATTTCCAAAGCTCTACTCTTGTCCTAGTGGCGTTTACCGAGATAACAAAAAAGGGAAAACTTTTGGAATAAGTGATAAGAACAGCCCATCGTCGGGCGCAGTTTCCGAGGGTTTACATGACTTTACTGAGACAGCTCAAGGTATGAGTAATGTTCCACGAGCATAGAAATTAATTTTAGTAATTTTTTCCGGGTGGTATTAACTCATTAATAGTATTTCCCAAAACAAAATTCTTTATGTTGTCGGCAATAGCTTTCCCACCTGCGACTGGATCGATGAGGCTAGCGATATGCGGCGTCACTAGTACATTTGGATGCTTCCAGAAGGGGTGTCCTTTTTCTAAAGGTTCATTATTAAAAACATCCAGTGTAGCGGAACGAATTTTCTTACTTTTAATTGCTACTAGTAAGTCTTCTTCATTTAGATGAGGTCCCCTAGCCACATTAATAATACTGGCTCCATTTTTCATTTTTTTAAAAAAAGATGCATTCATTATGTCTGTGGTTTCTGGAGTTAACGGTAGCATGCATACGACAATGTCAGATTTACTTAGAAAAGTATCAAAGCCTGAATTTCCAACAAAGCTCTCAACTCCTTCGAGTGACTTTTTACTTTTAGCCCAACCCAGAACATTAAAGCCTATTTTTGACAGAATTTGAGCACAGTCTGCCCCTAGATTCCCTAATCCCATTATGCCTACCGTTCTATTATTTGCTGGAGGCTCAATGATTTGATTCCACTCCTCAGTCTTTTGAGATTCTTCTACCTCAGGCAACCTCCTATGCAATCTTAACACATGTAAAACAACATATTCCCGCATTCTTGTGCTTAAATCTGTTCCTGTTAGGCGTACTATTGGTAAATGTTGAGGAAGCTCTTTATCTTTTAAAATGTGATCAATTCCAGAACCAATTGAAAAAATACACTTTAGATTAGGAAATGACTTTAACCAACCTGGTTCTGGAAGCCAGACAACAGCAAAGTCAATTATGTCTTTATCAACAACTTCTTCGGCTAGTATAACTTCATATTCGGGAAGTAATCCTGCCATATGATCTTTCCACCAATCGGCTCGTGCCCCACCAACTTTTAAAACTATTTTCATTGTAATAACCACGCACCTTTAATTTATAGGGTAATATACTATTATTCGCATATTATTAAATATTCGTAAATATTATAAATTTATTTTTAGAAAGCTTTAAAAGTTAAAGTTGTAAGGGTGCGCTTGATACCCTTTATACTTAATAGGTTGTCATTAATGTAAGTGCTAATGTCTACATTTTCTGGGATATAAAGTTTTAAAAAAAGATCAAAATCACCACTTGTTGAGTATAACTCGGAGTGAATCTCTTTGAGGGTTATTGCTTTAACCACTTTTAGACTTTTTCCTGGTTTACAACGAATTTGAACAAACACACAATTCATAATTTTTTCTCCAATTAGCCATTAATATTGGTTTAATTTTCTTTTTTATATACTAACTNAAAGAGCCAGAAAGGCTATTTATTATTACTTTTTCTATGGAAGTATNTCTTTTCCATCCCAAGCAAAGCACTTCCCGGTATCTTTAGCTCTTAAGGTGCTNATGACTTTTAGCAATTTAGAGGCAGCTAATTCTGGAGTGAATAATTTTCCAGGTGGNACGCCTTTTTGAAAAGGTTTTGATAGGTCACTTGCAACGGTTCCAGGGTGCATGCCAACCACTATTGAGTTATTATTCCTTCTCGATGTTTCTATGGCGGAGTTTTTAATGATAATGTTTAAAGCTGCTTTAGAGGACCGATATGCATACCAGCCTCCAAGCTGGTTATCGGAGACACTACCAACTCGTGCAGAAAGTGTCGCCGAAATAGCTCGTGTCTCCCTCCGTAGTAATGGAAGAAAATGTTTAGCAACGAGGGCTGGACCAATTGTATTAATTAGGAATAGTTTTTGAAATTTTTCAGTGGATAGATCTTTAAGTGACTTCTCTGGAAATAAATTAACATCGTGTAGTATGCCGGTTGCTACAATCATAAGATCAAGGCCTATGAGCTTTGGAATGCAACTAGACGCTCTAGATATACTATCCTCGTCTACAAAATCTATGAAATGAGTTTGTACTTTTTTTGAATTAAAAAAAACTTTTTTTCTTGAGAAAGCAAAGATATTTTCGGTAACACTATTTTGAGATAAACTTTCCACTAGTGCTTTTCCTATTGCTCCACTGGCACCTATAATCGCAACGTTTTTAGTTTTTAAAATTGACATTTATTTCTTTGCCCTAATAATCTAGTATGTAATGTGTCTCTATCCTGGTAGCACTAACTGAAATAAATTAAGTTATGAAGCTAAATAAATCAATAATAGTTGTAACTGGCGGAGCTAGTGGAATTGGTAAGGCCTTGGTTAGGCAGTTTAGTAGCGAAGGCGCAACTGTAATAATTGCTGATCTGAATCTTGAAAGTGCTGTTGAGTTGGCCAAAGAGGTTGGTGGCTTTGGAGTTTTTTGTGATGTTAGAATAGAGAAAAGTATTATTGATCTTGTTAAAGTTGTAACTGATAAGTTTTATAAAATAGATATTTTCTGTTCGAATGCAGGGGTTCTTTTTGAAGAACTTGGGGATGCAACTTCTACGAGAAATGTGGACTGGCAAAGTTCTTGGGAGGTCAATGTTATGGCACATGTCTATGCGGCACGTGCTTGTCTTCCATGTATGATTGATCGCCAGAAAGGATATTTTTTGCAAATTATTTCTGCAGCTGGATTATTGAGTCAAATTGGAAATTCAGCCTATTCAACGTCAAAACATGCAGCTTTAGGATTTGCGGAGTCTTTGTCTATTACTCACGGTGACGACGGAATAAGAGTTTCAGTTGTTTGTCCTCAGTATGTTTTGACTCCAATGCTGGGGCACTTTGATAGTCAGGTTAAACGTGAACTAGGAAAGGTCATGACTCCAGAGGAAGTTGCAAAAATAGTAATTTCAGGTGTCTTAAAGGAAGAATTCCTTATCTTACCTCACCCTGAAGTAGAGAAATACTTTTTGAACAAAGCAACTGATTATCTAAAATGGCTGGATGGTATGAAAAAACTTAGACAAAAAATATTAAACGTTAATGGAGACTTGGATATTAAGTCTATAATAAAATCATTATAGCTTATATTCTTTAACCAATGGGAATATTAGAAAGCTGTGCTGGGATATTATAGCCCTTCTGAACGGGTTCTCTAGCTAAAATTTTCTTGTACCAAGACCTGACATTAGGAAATTCTGACAAATTTATTTCTTGCCATTCATATCGTGACACCCACGGCCAAATTGCAATGTCAGCAATTGAGTATTCTTCAACTATGAATGGGGACTTGGAGAGATGCTTGTCTAATACACTATAGAGCCTTTTAGCTTCTGCTCGGTAACGTTCCTCTGCATAGGGCGCCTTACCTTTGTTGTAGTGTAAAAAATGATGTGCTTGCCCTAACATTGGACCAAATCCGGCTTTTTGCCACATTAGCCACTCAATAACTTTGATACGTTTTTCTAAGTCTTTTGGCAGTAGTTGGTTGGATTTTTCAGCTAAATAAATCATGATAGCTCCAGATTCCATTAAACTTATTCCAGTATCATGATCAAAAATTGCTGGTATTTTATTATTTGGACTTAGTGTTAAGAAATTTGAAGTAAATTGTTCTTTATTGCTAATATCTATTGGGACTACTTGATAGTCTAACTTTAATTCTTCCAGCAGGATAGAAACTTTTCTACCGTTCGGTGTTCCCCAAGTGTAAAGATCAATCATTTTAGTTCTCTTCCATCAAAGATTTCTTTGTAAATCTTTACTATGCTTTGAGTTAACTCAATTTTAAAGGACCCTAATAAAAAAAGAGCCCACATTTTGTAGACTCTTTTTTCTTACTTTTATTAGTATTTATTAAAATCCTAAACCATCGTATTTGGATTTGAATTTAGATACTCTACCACCAGTATCTAAAAGCTTTTGATTTCCCCCTGTCCAAGCAGGATGCGCCGACGGATCAATATCCAACGAGAGCTGATCTCCCTCGGCTCCCCAGGTTGATTTCATTTTGATTATATCACCATTTGTCATTTTGACATTAATCATGTGATAGTCTGGATGTGTATCTTTTTTCATGATCAAATTCCTTTAAGTTTTATTGTTACTGGCAGGTTTATAATTTGTATCTTCTGAAATTCGTGCAGATTTACCTCTTCTTGATCTTAGATAGTATAGTTTAGCTCTTCTGACGCGTCCTCTTCTTATGACAGTCAAGCTATCAATGTTTGTTGAGTGAAGTGGAAAAACACGTTCTACTCCCTCTCCAAATGATATTTTTCTAACTGTAAAAGAACCGGCTATGCCTTTTCCATTATTTCTGGCAATGCATACACCTTCATAATTTTGGATACGAGACCTAGTTCCCTCTGTCACTTTATATCCCACGCGAATCGTATCGCCAGCTTTAAAGTCGGGAAGTTTGTTTTCAAGCGCCGCTATTTGGTCCGCATCTATTTTTTGTATTAAGTCCATTAGACTCTTCCTTTTAAAAATGCTCGTAGTTTTTCTACGAAGTTATAATGCACCTTAGAGCTCTTGGTCTTCGCCCGGATCCCTATTATTTTTTAAACAATAAGCCCGCCAGAGGTCAGGTCGCTTTTCTTTAGTAAGCCTTTCAGCTTGTTCTTTCCGCCAGCTCTTTATTTTGGCATGATCTCCAGAGAGAAGAATTTCTGGAATATCATAACCTTGCCAGATGGATGGTCTAGTATATTGAGAATACTCTAGCAAGTCGTTTTGAAAACTTTCTTCAATAATCGATTCCTGATTCCCAACGACCGAGGGTATAAGCCGAACTGTCGAATCAATCAAGGCCTGGGCTGCTAACTCACCGCCAGTGAGTATGAAATCTCCAAGTGATATTTCTTCTATACTGAAATGGTCTATAATTCTTTGATCTAAACCTTCAAAGCGGCCACAAATTAATGTTATTCCTGCACCCTGCGCCCACTCTTTAGCCTTTGATTGAGAAAACCTTTCACCACGAGGGGAAAGGTAAACTAATGGCCAGTGTTTCCTATTTTTTGGTACTTCTGACATTGCGCTTTCTATTGCTTTTTCCATAATATCAGCGCGTAATATCATACCTGGTCCACCACCGTACGGAGTGTCATCAACATTCCGATGTTTACCTTCTCCGAATCTTCTTAGATCTACTGTCTCCAGTCCCCAAAGCCCGTCTTGAAGAGCTTTTCCAACCAAAGATGAACTCAAGGCCCCAGGAAAGATTTCTGGAAAAAGGGTGATTACTTTAGCAATCCATGCATTGTGATTGGTATTACCAACTTTAATCAATTCTCTTGGAATTGAAGATGGTTTAATTGATAATTTACCGTAGGACTTCCCTGGAGATTTCATCGTTTATCCCCTACTTCTGACGGTAAATTTACTATAATCACCTTTTTTAATAGATCGATAGTTGGCACAGAATCCTTAGTGAACGGTAAAAGAAATTTGTCACTTTTTAACGTCCTAATTTCTATGATGTCACTTGCCCCATGATTTAAAATTGCAGATACTGTACCGATTTTTTGACTATTAGGATCTAACGCTGTTAGCCCGATTAGATCAGAATAATAAAATTCATCATTTAAAAGATTAGGAAAGTTATCTCTATTGGCATAGAGCTTAAGTCCCTTAAGAGAATCTGCATCTTCTTTATTCGTTACACCTGAAATATTTGCTACTAATGAGTCTTTTGTTACCTTTTTTATTTTCAACGTGTATGTTTTATTATTGTCTGCATTAAGAGGTGAATATGCTTCAATGTCTCTTGGGTTAGTACAAAAGGATTTTACTCGGACTTCACCTCTTGTTCCAAATGAACCAGAAATAGCACCCACGATAACCCAGTTAGCTTCCATTACTTTTTTATCTCCATGCATAGAGCACGATCTTGTATAATGCCCCCAGCTTCTGTACAGCGACTCTGGTGCATCGATCTTTCAACTTTAATTCCAGCTATAAATGCTAACCCGCAAAATAATAATATAATTGTACGGCGTATCATTTCATTTTAGTTTGTAATACTAAATGCTTCTTTATTCCTGGTACTGTCATCGAGGTTGAAGCTCCTAGAATATCTTTTAGATAAAAAGAGATTTCAGACATTTTTTACCTCGATGACTTATTTTATTTAAACTAAACTACTTTTCGTCTTCTGCTGGAGCTTCTGGTGCTGCCTCTGCTTCTGCCGGGGCTTCGGCTACGACTTCTGCTGGAGCTTCTGGTGCTGCCTCTGCTTCTGCCGGGGCTTCGGCTGCGACTTCTGCTGGAGCTTCTGGTGCTGCCTCTGCTTCGGCTAACTTGGCAGCCTTTTGCTCTACGCGGTCTTTAGCTTTTTGGCCAGGTTCACCTTTCTTCAGATTAGTTCGCAATTTCTTTTCAAGGATACCAGCAGCTTCGAGCATTCTGCTAATTCTATCAGTCGGCTGGGCTCCTTCTCCTAACCAATATTGAATTCGCTCCATATTCATTTTTACCCGCTCTTCACTGTCTTTTGCTAAAAGTGGGTTATAGGTTCCTAATCTTTCAATATAGCGTCCATCCCGAGGCATTCGGCTATCAGCTGCCACTATACGGTAAAAGGGACGTTTTTTTGAGCCGCCACGTGCTAACCTAATTTTCATTGCCATTATTTATTTCTCCTTGGGTTTATTTTGTTAAAATGATTAAGATTGATGTTTATTATGATTTTGAATTACTTCTTTAATTATAAATTTTAAAAACTTTTCTGCGAACTCTGGGTTTAAATTTGCATCCTCTGCTAATTTTCCTAAACGAGCTATCTGGATCTCTTCACGTGCAGGATCAGCAGGTGGTAAACTATACTCAGCTTTCAGTTTCCCTACCATTTGTGTTTGTTTGAAACGCTCCCCAAGAGTATAAATTAATATTGCATCAAGACGGTCAATACTTTCCCGATGTTCCTTAAGTAATTCATGTGCTTGCGTATTTTTATTATTCATAATTTTCTCTTTACTTTTGAAATCTATTTATTTTTTTTACCAAATCCAGATAAGCCTGGGGGAAGCCCAAACCCTCCACCAAGGCTTGGGAAAGTATTTCCACCACTAAGTTTTTTAGTAGCTTCTTCAAGACTATTTTTATCAAGGTTTGGAATATCTGAAGGTAAAGCACCTTTTCCAAACATACCTTTCATTGCTTGCTTTAGCATACCACCTTTTCCCATTTTCTTCATCATGTCAGACATTTGGCGATGCATTTTTAGCAGCTTGTTAAGGTCTGGCACATCTAGACCAGACCCAGCAGCTATGCGTTTTTTTCGTGATGCTTGGAGGATCTGTGGATTTGCTTTCTCACGTTTTGTCATTGACTGAATTAGCGCTATTTGTTGCTTTAACATTTTATCGTCAAACCCCGCACCTTTTGCCTGAGAGGCCATTTTTTTCATGCCTGGGATCATACCCATAACACCTTCCATCCCGCCCATTTTCATCATTTGTTCAAGTTGCGATTTTAAGTCGTTCATATTGAATTGACCTTTTTTAAACCGCTTCATCATTTTTTCAGCTTGATCAGCTTCTATCGTGTCTTGAGCTTTCTCTACCAAAGAAACAATATCGCCCATTCCAAGTATTCTACCGGCAATCCGCTCAGGCTCAAAAGTTTCTAGGGCTTCCATTTTTTCGCCTAAACCCACAAACTTTATGGGCTTACCTGTAATCGCCCGCATAGATAATGCCGCTCCGCCTCTTCCGTCACCGTCCATTCTTGTTAGAACAACGCCTGAAACACCAACTTTTTCATCGAACTCTTTAGCAACGTTTACGGCATCCTGACCTGTTAAACCGTCCACTACGAGTAATATTTCACGAGGATTAGTGATATCACGAACAGCTTCTACTTCGTGCATCAAAATTTCATCAATATGAAGCCTGCCTGCGGTGTCAAGCATGAAAACGTCGTAACCACCTAGAGTGGCTTGCTGTTTTGCTCTTCGCGCAATGTCTACAGGGCGTTCTCCAACAACGATAGGTAGAGTGTCTACACCAATTTGCAAGCCAAGTATAGCTAACTGTTCCATTGCTGCTGGGCGGTTGACATCTAATGAGGCCATTAGTACGCGTTTTTTATTTCGTTCAGAAAGCCTTTTTGCAAGCTTAGCAGTAGTTGTCGTTTTACCAGAGCCTTGCAATCCAACCATCAAAATTGGGGCTGGTGGATTATCAATCTTTAACTTGTCTGATTCTTCACTTTTGTCACCCGCTAAGAAATGTTTTAACTCGTCATGAACAATTTTTATAACTTGTTGGCCTGGTGTAACCGATTTAACTACGTTCTGACCTTTTGCTTTTTCCGACACTGCCGCAACAAAGTCCCTTGCTACTTGCAAAGATACGTCAGCTTCAAGTAGAGCAATTCTAACTTCTCGTAGAGCGGTGCTCACATCATCATCTGTTAATGTGCCTTGCTTAGTGAGCTTTCCAAAGACTCCGGTGAGGCGTTCTGAAAGATTTTCAAACATCAGTGGCCCCTCCTAAAATATCAATCCCTGGGCTTAGAGATTTTTGTAACGACGAACGCCCCCACGGGCGTACAACGCTGGTGGAGGACGATCTCTGCATTTAGCAAAGACCAGAAGAATAAAGCTTCAAAATTAAATTTGTGGATAAACTCATAAAACTAACGTGTCAAGCAAGAGTATTTTCTTACAATTTTTTTTACTACTAATAATTTTTTTTACGCTTTATTGGTAAGTAACCTATTGTTATATTTTTAATGCACTGATCAAAGGCATGGTAATCAACCAAATAAAAGTTTTCTAAATTATAAATGGGAGATAAATATCACTAAAATAATATCTAAACCTCACTATTTCGGGCACTTATCTATGCTGTTGTTCTCTGTGATAGTGGCGGGTTCTTTCTCTCTGGGGTCTATTATCGCCAACCAGGTGTCGCCAGGTGCTTTAACAGCTGTGCGCTTTTTGATTGCATTCTGTATAATAGGGTCCATAGCAGCTTTAAGAGAGGGAATTCCTCGTACTGCGTTTAAATCTACTTGGCGATATTTTGTACTAGGTGGGGTGTTCATCACCTATTTTGTCTTGATGTTCGAGGCTCTTAAAACAGCGCCACCAGTTAGTACGTCTGCTGTATTTACCTTAACGCCACTGTTTTCAGCGGTAGCAGGTTATTTTCTGCTTAAGCAATTTATTAACACTCGTATTGCTTTCGCCCTATTTATTGGTGCAATAGGAGCTATCTGGATGATATTTAGGGCTGATATTGGTTCACTCATAAAATTTAATATAGGCACTGGTGAGCTAATATTTGTTGTTGCGTGTATTTTCCATGCAATTTATACCCCATTAGTCAGAAAACTAAACCGAGGTGAAACACCACTGGTGTTCACAGCTGGTACTCTGCTAGCGGGTACATTACTTTTGTTTTTAGTTTTTTGGAAAGATATAGTTTCTATATCTTGGGTTAATCTACCATTTGTATTTTGGGTGTGCTTGCTTTATCTAGCGATATTTGCATCTGCTGTAACTAACCTTTTGATCCACCACTCCACTATGGTTTTACCATCTTCAAAAGTTATGGCTTACACTTACCTAATCCCAAGTTGGGTTGTAATGTGGGAGTTAATACTTGGAAACCCACCCCCAACGCCCCTTGTGTTAATAGGACTACTTTTAATAATAGTCTCGTTGTTGCTGTTATTGAGAGAATAAACTTACTAGAGATTAATAAGTATATTAACCAATAAATAGTTATCAAATATCTTTTTTTAAGTTTAGAGAAATAAATTCCTCTAGTGCATCTAAATTAAATGGATCTAATTGTCCAAAACTTTCTATCCAAATTACGGCGTCCCTTAGAGCATCTGGCGAAATCTTACACCAACTTATTCGCCCTTTTCGTTCTCTCAAAATTAGCCCCGCCTTTTCAAGTATTATCAAATGTTTAGAGATTGATGCAAGAGAAGTGTCAAATGGGTCCGCTATATCTGTAACCGACATGTCATCTTCTAATAGGAGCATTAATATTCTCCGTCTAGTTTTGTCTGACAGTGCGGCAAATATTAGATCTAAGTGTTTGGATTTATCTGATTTCATCTTAATCGCTTTATTACTCAACCATATGGTTGAATTAAAAATACTACTTTTGAAATGCGACTTGCTGTCTCATCAAGAAAAAAGATAGATAAAACATAATATAATCAATGCCTTAATATAAATTTTTGTATTTAATTTAGAATTGACTTTTGTGGCGCTCACAATTATCAAAGGTCAACCGAAAGAAGTTATACTACTATGACTGAAAGCGATAAAAAATCTGAGATAGAAGTGTTGTCCAAAAGATTGATTGCGTTGAAGAGGAATAAAGTAGAAGAACCCCTTTTGGATGACCATTACTCCCAGGCTCATTTTGCCTGGAGAATGGTTATAGAACTAGTGGCAGGGTTAGCTATTGGGTTTGGAATAGGCTTTGGTTTAGATTATTTATTTAATTCGAAACCACTGTTCATGATACTGTTTATTTTGCTCGGGATGGCGGCAGGAATAAACGTAATGTTAAAGACCGCTAAAGAAATTGGGGCGGAACAAGTCAAGCACACTAATAGTGCAAAGAAAAAGGAAAATAACTTTGACGGAACAGACTAGCGGAGCGGACGAGGGCGGCTTAGTTTTTCATCCTATGGACCAGTTTAGGGTTACGCCTCTATTCGGAGATGGGCCCGTGGGAACGTTTACTGTTACTAATGTTACTCTATGGATGGGGTTAACAGTTTTGTGTATTTTTCTTTTGTTAGTTTTAGGAACCTCTCGTAGAGCTTTGATTCCCAGTCGTATTCAATCAATTGGCGAACTTGCTTATGGGTTCATTTTTAAAATGGTGGAAGACGTAAGTGGTAAAGACGGTGTAAAGTATTTTCCACTAATTATGACACTGTTCCTGTTTATTGTATTTTCAAACTTCCTAGGGTTGCTTCCCGGAGCATTTACTACCACTTCACATATTGCAGTTACTGCTGTACTCGCGATGGGTGTTTTTCTTTTCGTGACTATTTTAGGTTTTATAAAACATGGTTTCGGATTTTTAAGTGTTTTCTGGATCAGTTCAGCGCCGTTGATACTAAGGCCCATACTGGCTCTTATTGAAGTAATTTCTTATTTTGTAAGACCATTAAGCCACTCTATAAGACTTGCAGGTAACATGATGGCAGGTCATGCTGTTATAAAAGTTTTTGCTGCTTTTGCTGCTATTGCCGTTATATCACCTTTCTCAGTGATTGCTATTACAGCAATTTACGCCTTGGAGGTTTTAGTGGCATTTATTCAAGCTTATGTTTTTGCCATTTTGACGTGTGTTTATTTAAAGGACGCACTTCATCCACATCATTAAATTATCATTAATTAAAACTATTTTAACAAAAGGAGACTTAATATGGAAGGTGATATCGTACAAATGGGAGCGTACATAGGGGCAGGGCTTGCCTGTACTGGTATGGGTGGCGCCGCCGTTGGTGTTGGACATGTGGTAGGAAACTTCCTATCTGGTGCACTTAGAAATCCGTCAGCAGCCGCAGGACAGACAGCGACAATGTTTATTGGTATTGCATTTGCTGAAGCTCTAGGAATTTTCTCATTCTTAGTAGCACTTTTACTAATGTTTGCTGTCTAAAGATTGATATAAATTTAGTCTAAAGTAAAAATTAATAATTTTTATTATTTGATTTAGATAAAATTTTCGAGGGACAAATATATGGCAAAAACACCAAGTGATGTACCAGTCGAACCAGGCATGCCTCAACTAGACTTTACTACGTTTCCAAATCAAATGTTTTGGTTATTCGTTACAATAGTTGCTATATATTTCATTCTTTCGAAGATTGCTTTGCCTCGAATTGGTGCAGTCTTGTCAGACAGACAGGATACTATTGAACATGATATTGCTCGAGCAGAAGAGTTGAAGCAGATGGCTGAAGATGCCGAAACGGCATATAATAAAGCTTTAGCTGATGCTAGAATCGAAGCTAATACTATAATCAATGACACCAAGCTCGAAATGAAAGCTGAGTTAGCTAAAAAGATAGCAGATGCAGATTTACAAATTGCAGATCGTGCTAAAGAAAGTGAACAGAAGCTCAACGAACATTAAGGCTAAAGCTACAAGTAGTATTCTTGATGTTGCTAACGAAATTGCAATTGATATTGTTGCAAAAGTTTCCCCAGGACCCATTGATGAAAAGTTAATAATTAAATCAGTGAACCAGAAAGTAACGGAGTGATATTATGAGAAGCTTTTTCTTTATAGTTGCGTTCACATTATATCCTTTAAGTTCTTATGCAGCAGGAGATGTCTTTTTCTCATTGAAAAATACTAACTTTATAGTCTCTCTGAGTTTTATATTATTTATTGGTATTCTTTTATATTTAAAAGTACCTAACCTCTTAGCCGGGCTTTTAGATAAAAGGGCGGAAGGAATTCGTACAGAACTAGATGAGGCTAAAAACCTTCGTGAAGAGGCTCAAACTCTATTGGCAACTTATGAAAGAAAACAGAAAGAAATTTCCGAGCAGGCTGAAAGAATAATAAAAAATGCCAAGGAAGAAGCCAAAGCTGTGGCGGTACAAGCACAAAAAGATTTAGAAATATCGATAGAAAGAAGAATGCAGGCAGCAGTAGAGCAATTAGAATCAGCAGAGACTGCCGCGATTTTAGAAATTAGGGATACGGCAATATCAGTTGCCATAGGCGTTGCAGCAGAGGTGATACAAAATCACTCTAAAGAGGCCGATCAAGAAACGTTTCTTGAGAACTCGATAACAGAGGTTTCAAAGAAATTACACTAACCCAGCTTTTCCGTACTATTTTTTAAGGTGGTAAACTACTTTTGTCATCTTCTGGTGCCAAATGGATAATGTTATGCACTTCTAACCAAGATTGTATGTCTAGATTTTATCAGATTTTTCTCGAAGAAGTTTCAGAACTTATTACTAATAATTGTACTAAGTTTATAAATAAGAGGTATGCTCATTTAGAGAACAAAATATGACTATACTTGGGTTTATTGGAGTATTGGTTATTTTGCACATAAACCTTAAGAAGATAATACGTAAATAGCAGAAAGAAATCAATTTTGAGCCCTATAGTAATAGTAAAAAATCTATCAAAAACTTATAACTCTGAACTCACTGCGCTGGATGATGTTTCTTTAGAAATTTCTGCAGGTGAAATCCTAGCTTTACTAGGCCCTAATGGTGCTGGGAAAACAACATTAATTTCTACAATTTGTGGAATCGTTACTCCGTCTTCTGGAGAAATTTTCGTTGATGGATTCGACGCAATAAAAAGTTACCGGCAGGCAAGGAAATTGATTGGGCTTGTTCCTCAAGAATTAGTTCTAGATTCATTTGAGACGGTCCTAAATACCTTAAGGTTTTCTCGAGGCCTGTTTGGAAAACCAAAAAACGAAAATTACTTAAGAGATGTACTTGAAAAACTATCCCTTTGGGACAAACGAGATTCTCCAATAATGACTTTATCTGGTGGTATGAAACGCAGAGTTTTGATAGCTAAAGCCCTTAGCCATGAACCTAGAATACTTTTTTTAGATGAGCCAACAGCCGGAGTTGATGTTGAGCTTAGAAAAGATATGTGGGCACTTGTTAATTCGCTTCGTAAGTCTGGGGTCACGGTTATTCTTACTACCCACTATATAGAAGAGGCTGAGGCAATAGCAGATAGGGTGGGGGTAATGAATAAGGGAAAAATATTACTACTGAGTGATAAAAAAACGCTCATTAAGAAAATGGGAAAAAAGGAATTAATAATTGAGTTACATCATCCTGTTCTAGCTATTCCTGAGTCATTAGACTCTTATAAACTTAGTCTTACTGAACAAAAAACAGCACTTCTGTATAGCTATGATACGAGTGCTAACCGAACCGGTATAACAAAACTCTTAAATGATATTTCTAAGGCAGGATTGATACTTAAAGATGTCTCAACCCGACAGTCCTCTTTAGAAGATATCTTTACTAACTTACTCGAGGAAAAGAAATGAATTTTTCAGGAATTAGAGCTATATATATCTATGAAATGACACGGTTTTTTCGAACCTTTTTTCAGAGCTTCATTTCACCAATAGTATCCACATCGTTATATTTTGTTGTCTTTGGGACAGCTATTGGGAGTAAAATAGGTACCATTGATGATGTTAGTTATGGAGCTTTCATCGTTCCTGGCCTTATAATGTTAAATATTATGACACAAAGCACTTCGTTTGCTAGTTTTGGAATATATCTACCTAAATTTGTCGGAACAATTTTTGAAATATTATCTGCACCTATTAACTCTTTTGAAATTATTTTGGGTTATGTTGGAGCGGCTGTAACAAAGTCTTTAATGATTGGGATAGTGGTATTAATTACAGCACATTTATTTGTTGATTTAAAAATATTGCATCCATTTTTTATGATAGTGTTTTTAGTACTCACGTGTGTGAGTTTCAGCTTGTTTGGGTTTATTATTGGGGTCTGGGCTAAGAACTTTGATCAAGTTCAAATGATACCCTTATTAGTTCTCACTCCATTAGTATTTCTTGGTGGAAGCTTTTATTCGATTTCTATGCTACCACCAATTTGGCAATCAATTTCGATGTTTAACCCGATATTTTATTTAATTTCAGGTTTTAGATGGTCTTTTTTTGGTACAGCAGATGTCGGTATTGGTTTAAGCTTAATGGCTATCGCTACATTTACATGTTGCTGTATCGGTGTGATCACATGGATATTTAAGACGGGTTATAGGATAAAGTCTTAGCTTAAGCCTCGAATGCTGTTTCTAAAGCTATCTCTACCATTGATGAAAAGCTTTTCTCTCTTTCTTCGGCCGCTAGTTCTTGTTTCGTTATCAGGTGATCTGAGGCGGTTAATATAGATAATGCCTTACATCCGTATCTTGCTGCTAAAGTATATAGTTCCGCAGTTTCCATTTCGACGGCTAGAACACCGTGTCTGATCATTTCTTTTGTTAAATCAGGCCGCTCGTCATAAAATGTATCTGAGGAATATACACCCCCTATATGTGTTTTAATTTTCTTTGTTTGGGTTATTTTAGAGGCTTTGCTAAGGAGGTCCCAGTTTGCTACTGGAGAGAAGTTGAAATCCTTAAAGATACTAGCTGAGGGATTAGATACTGTTGAGGCGGTAATTGCTAATATTATATCTCTCAGATCAATATTTTCTTGCATTGCTCCTGTGGAACCAATTCTGATTAGTGTTGTGGCATTATACTCTTTGATTAGTTCATTCACATAAATAGAAAGAGATGGCATGCCCATACCAGATCCTTGTATGGTTACCCTATTACCTTTCCAAGTACCTGTGTAGCCGAGCATACCTCTGACCTCATTTACCAGCTTGGGGTTATCAAGGAAAGTTTCTGCGGCCCATTTTGCGCGGTATGGGTCACCTGGAAGTAGAACAGTTTCTGCTATATCTTCAATTGTCGCACCAATGTGAATAGTCACTCTAAACTCTCCTTACTATATAAGCTCAAATTTTATTTTGTTGTACTTTAAAATAAGAATTTGTCTACTAACTCTTTTTGACTTTTATTAAATAAAGTATGCAGTTTGGATGAAATTAATTTATATTTTGGATAGTTGTGCTTTTATTAATCTAAAAGTCTAGAGTTCTTATGAATAGCCTTCTACGATACGTATATGGAAAATAATATAAACTTTGTAGAGTACTCTCCTGATCAAATTCATGCTAATGTAATCGTTACAGAGTTACTACTTAAAGTAGGTGTTGATTTAAAAGAAAAAAAATTACTTAAAGAAACATTTGAAAAAAAGAATACTTTAATTTCTATTATTGGAAGAGCAGGGTCAGGAAAAACTTTACTTCTGTCAGACTTGGTAAAATCTGTTAGAGATAGTGGTGTATCGGTAATTTCTGCGGATTATTCTCGAGCGGTTGACTCAGAATCCAGAAGCCTTTCTATACTTGCTCCAACGAATAAAGCGGCGAGTGTGCTTCGAAATAACGGTGTACCAGCCACAACAATTCATAGAATTTTATATACTCCACTTTATGACCCTGAGTTTGAAAAAATTGCGGAGTGGCTTGTTGGGACAGGAAAAAAACCTGTCATTGAAGGTGTCAGTAGTACAACTTTAGATAAAGCGTATGAATTTTATTTAACGAATAAATCAGTGCCAGCATCTCTCGCTAGCATTGGATTAAAGGGGTCTGACTTTATAAAGGGATGGAAACGTAGAGAAGACCCTCTCGATATAGCTTTTGTTGACGAGGCTTCAATGCTTGATGATCAACAGCTGAAAGATTTATCAGAAATTTTTAGCACATTAATATTGTTTGGAGATCCAGCGCAACTTCCACCTGTGGTTCAATCAGGTGAAATGATTTTTGATAATCTTGCAGACCATGAAAAAATTTATCTATCTCGAGTACATAGGCAAAGTGAAGATAGTCCAATCTTAGATTTGGCTCATGCCCTAGGAGAGCCTAATCTAACTTTTAAGCAGTTTGAAGACTTGATTAGAGATATTTCTACTAGAGATGATAGGGTTGTTTGCTCACACCGTGTTAATTCGGATTTAATGTCGCGTTCACCAGTATTAGTATGGCGAAATAAGACTAGAGTCCGATTAATTCAGGCTTATAGGTTAGCATTTGGAGCTTTATTAGGAGAATTAATTCCTGGAGAACCCCTAATTTGTGACGGCATAGAGCTGCCTATTAAACATAGAAAAAAAAGAATTGACCTTGAAGCTAGAGGTTTAGTTAAAGGAGCCCAAGTAATTTATTTAGGACCTGGGAAAAAGCCTGGATTTTCAAAACTCCATGTATTGGGTGCTGAAGATCCACGAGTCAGTGCAGCTTCGATCATAAAGATTGAGACCACTGATGCTGAGGAACCCTTTATCCCTTTCGCGGCTAGGATGGGTGCGTCTTTTCTTCATGGAGCTGCAATAACTATTCATAAGTCTCAAGGTTCACAGTGGCCAACCGTACAAGTCTTTGCACCAGATATTTTTGCAGCGGCAAGCTCTGGGAGGGAGGAAGCTGGACAACCACTTTGGAAAAGGCTGGCTTATGTAGCGATCACACGTGCACAGAATAAAGTTATTTGGGTTGAACGTAATCGTTTAGAGCGTCCATCACTGCAGCTAGGGTACGAAGATTTATTAAGTTAGAATTTATATTCTTATGTATCTGAATACAGCTGATGCTAACCATCCTGCAAAAATTGCAATGAATAAAGAGAGTAGCCCATAAATTAGGGGCTGTTGACGAGATAGATCAAAGATCCATCGCTCTAACCCCACTTTATTAACTGGTATAGTGGTTGATAATTGATCTATCACTTTTCCATCACGAGCCAGGAGAAAACGTATCGTGTATTCGCCCTCAACAAGGTTTGATGGCAAGTTGATGGTTGTGGCGAACAGAGTTTCGTCTGTTAATGAAATACTATTATCCAGGTCCTGATAAAGGTTATTTTGATTACGAATTCTTATCAAACCTTCGGTAAAGTCCGTAGGATTTTTAATCGTTGCCGGATTCCCTATTGATCGTATAACCTCTCGAATAGAGATCTTATGTTTGAGGTTTTCTGTATTGTTTATAATTTCTTTTAAGTTACCCGTTGAAGCGACCGCGTAAAAACTAGGAGCTGAATCAATTTCAATGGTTTCAGTATTCAACCAAATCAGAGCATGTTTTGATTTCTTCCTAACGTAAAGCTTTTCAGTAGGACCAGACACCGTAATCACAACCTCTAAAGGGTTTATAATTTTGTCTGACTCATCGTGCTTTATCGCTCCATATATAAAGATTTCTGAGCCGTCAAAGTTAGCCGTAATTGCCACTTCTTCTTTTGAGAGCTGTGCAACCAACCTCTCTGCAATCGCATTATTGGCTATCATCAAAGAAATTAAGAAAGTAACTACCCGAACTATCAATGTGTTATACCCATGTCTAATGAAAATAACTCTTTGGGTTCTAAAACTAAATCACCAGCAATTTTTAAACAGACTAGCATAAC
>JGI20158J14315_10001328_pt1 | contig 18183 bp, 14 predicted proteins | sample COG_08_FD_14315 | JGI IMG/M metagenome (IMG submission 14315)
CCCAAAAAAGAGAGATTACAAAGCCCTGAAGACAGAAAAAAATTGGACGGCCTTTATGAATGTATTTTGTGTGGGGCATGCACTACGTCCTGCCCATCATTCTGGTGGAGCCCTGATAAATTTGTTGGTCCTGCTGGATTACTCCAGGCCTATCGATTCCTTGCTGATTCAAGAGACAACGGCAGCGAAGAGCGCTTAGTTGATCTGGATGACCCTGATCGTCTATACCGATGTCACAATATTATGAATTGTGCTGATGTTTGTCCTAAAGGGCTAAACCCATCAAAAGCTATTACAGGGATTAAGCAAATGCAAATTAAAGCAAAGAAGGCAACATTTACTAAAAAAACCAAGAAAATTTTTACTATAAAACATGACGAACATTGATAAAGAAATAAAGCATCGATCTAGAAGAGGGCTGCTGGAGCTCGACTTGTTTTTATCCGGATTTATTAATAAAGACGTCTTGGTGATGGGTATGGATGATAAAAAAAGGCTACTCGAATTTTTAATGATAGACGATATGGCTATGCTCGATATACTGCAAAAAAAAACTAACCCTTTAGCAACTCATAAAAAAATCGTTTTAAAAATAGAGAGTTTTAATGCAAACGCACTTCAACAGTCCAGGAAAAGATGATGAAAAAAGAAGACCCTCTGAATAATTTAATCAATACATTGAATGTCGATTTGCTAGGAGATTTATGGCCTGGAATTCAGCTTTATTATCCTCCCGTTAAGTACTCTCCTTCCTCTGGAATTTATGAAAGTATAGAAGCGGCATCATTGCGTATGAAGAAACACGCCCATACGACAGAGGCACATACATTAATCTTCGATCTAGAAGATGGATGTAGGAAAAAAGAGATGAGTCGTGAGCTTATGTTGAATGAGCTACCATTACTTCGTGCGAACAGGCCTGATGTAGCTATCGCTATCCGAGTGAATTCATTTAAAACAGTGGATTATGAGTTTGATATGCAGTTCATTGAGCAGGTACCTGATTGCGTGGATGCTGTTATGCTTGCAAAAGCCGGTGAAGTTTATGGCGCCTCAGAGATTAAGCACCTAACAAACCATCTTAATAAAATAAATCCTTCCATCACCATACAACCGATCATCGAACATCCAAAATCTCTTAAGATAGCTCCTGACCTTATGTCGTTCGATTCGGTGAAGCATGTGGTATTTGGTATTCATGACTTTTCAAAAGCCATGGGAATTAACATCACACCAACGCACTGGATAGATGAGTTGTCGTATTTTTTGAATGAGCTTATGTTTGAGGCGCGTATTTCAGGAAAAGGAGTTATTGGTGGGGTAGAGACCCTTATTGGAGGATCATCTATGCCCAGTGACTTCTTGGAACAAAGCGATGTCCGTCGATGGCTTGATCTTCACGGCGATGAGGAGTCAAGAATTGTTTATAGGCATGCGGTTAAAGAAAGGGAGATGGGGCTAACAGGAAAACAAGTGATTCATCCTAGTCATATTCATTTGTGCAAAGTAGCTTATACGCCTTCTCCAACAGATATTGCGCTTAAAGTAAAGATTCTAGAGGCTGCAGTAGAGGCGGATGCTCTACTTGGTGGTGCTATTAAATTCAATGGGGAGATGTTAGACCCCCCTATGTTTGGGAAAGCGCTTCAAACCCTACTTAGAGCTTATGCGCTGGGTGCGTTAAAAGAGAGTGATGTGAAATTTACGCTATCAGTACTTAATAAGCTGCCAGAACAAGTGATAAGACAAAACTGGCCTTATGGCAACCCGTCATGATTGATCGATCACATAACATATCAGCAGACCATAAAGACTGGGAATGGATTATTCCAGAATACTTCAACATTGGTGAGGCCTGCTCAGACAGACAAATTAGCCTAAAGAATGGCAAACAAATAGCTATGATTGTTGAAGATGATCAGCTAGGAAGCTCTAACATTACCTATGATGAACTAACGGCTAAGACTAATCAATTTGCTGAAATTATTAAGAATTTAAAACTGGAAAAGCAATCTCGCGTACTCGTAAGGCTCCCCAATTGTCTTCATTATCCAATAGCATTTTTAGGAGCAATGAAAGCAGGGAGCATTGCTGTTCCCACATCAACACTTCTTACCGCTACAGAGGTTATTTATCTTGCTAAAGATTCAGAGGCTGCCGTTTTAGTAACGGATCATGAGACATGGAAAAGTCTTGAGCCCATCGCAGAGGAATTGACGTTCCTTAAGGCTGTCTTTATTCATCAAGCAAGCCACGATTTGTCCAGTGACTATTTGGATGTGAAGGACCTTAGTATTGAGATGGATAAGATTGAAGTATGTACCCCAAACCCTGCCACCAAATCTGATGACCCGGCCTATCTAGTTTATACATCCGGCACTACTGGTTACCCAAAAGGTGTGTTGCATGCTCATAGGGCACTATTAGGAAGGAACCCAGCATCTAAGTANTGGTTTAATTTTAGTGCCGTCCATGACCGTATACTCCATACAGGTAAGTTTAATTGGACTTATGTCCTNGGGTCAGGTCTTATGGACCCNCTTTACTTGGGTAAAACCGTTATCGTTTACGAGGGTAAGAATAACCCTAATCAATGGGTAGATTTAATCCATAAACATAACGCCACAATCTTCATTGCTGTACCAACTATTTATCGTCAAATTTTACAAAAAACCCAATCGACAAAAGAGGATGTTCCATCCCTTTTACACTGCATGAGTGCAGGAGAGCATTTATCCGATGAAGTCTTTGAGCGATGGAGTTCAAGGTTTGGATTAGATATATATGAGGCTGTTGGCATGTCGGAGTTTTCCTATTACATCTCTCAATCTGTCCATCGTCCTATTAGGCCAGGATCGGCAGGGTTTCCTCAACCGGGGCACAAGATAAAGCTTATCAATCCTGAAACTCTAGAGGAAATAAAAGCGGGAGAAGAGGGCATGATTTGTGTTCCAGAAGACGATCCCGGACTTTTTTTAGAGTATTGGCATTTGCCTGAAGAAACAGCTAAATATAAGCATAACGGATGGTTTTTTACTGGAGATTATGCTCGCTACGACTCAGATGGTTACCTTTGGTTTTTGGGAAGGAAGGATGACATTATTAAAAGTTTTGGTTACCGTGTGTCTCCCTATGAAATTGAGCGAGTATTTAAAGCACATCCGCAAGTAAATGATTGCGCAGTAATCGGTGAGGTATCTGGTGACAAAGTGCTTGTTGTTGTTTATGTTCTCGCATCAGAATCAAGCATCAACCCCGATGATTTAGTCGAATATGGGAGGGCTAACCTGGCATCCTACAAAGCCCCCAAAGTGGTTTACATCACTAACCATTTTCCTCGAACGAAAAATGGTAAAATATTGAGGAAAGATATCAACCGATCAACTGCTACAGCATTCTCAACCATACGATAATGAGCGTAATTAAAGAAAAAGATTTTGTAGAGTCTATTGCTTCAGCGTTGCAATATATCTCTTACTATCACTCAGAAGATTTTATACTAGCCATGACTCGAGCCTATGAGTTAGAAAAATCGGTGCCAGCTAAAGATGCCATCCTACAAATTCTATCAAGCTCAAAGCTATCAGCTTACGGTAACCGACCTCTTTGCCAAGACACAGGTATTGTTACGGTATTTGTTAAGCAGGGAATGGGTGTGGTATGGGAATCATCATCGACAGTGGAGGAGATGGTAAATGCAGGGGTAAGAAGAGCGTATCTCAACCAAGATAACCCGCTAAGAGCATCCATTGTCAATAATCCGCTGGGTGACAGACTTAATACTAAAGATAATACTCCCGCAATTACGCATATTAGCTTGGTAAAAGGCGATAAAATTGAGGTAATTGTCGCCGCTAAGGGCGGGGGCTCTGAAAATAAAGCCCAGCTAAAAATGCTTAATCCATCAGATAGTTTAGTAGATTATATTATTGATACGGTGCCAAAGATGGGAGCAGGGTGGTGCCCCCCCGGTGTCTTGGGTATTGGCGTAGGCGGTACTGCAGACAAGGCGATGTTATTAGCAAAAGAGTCTTTGATGGATCCTATTGACATTCAACTATTAATAAAGAATGGGGCGAAAAATCTCATAGATGAGCTGAGGCTGGAGATTTATGAGAAAGTAAATAACCTGGGTATTGGCGCCCAAGGGCTAGGAGGACTAACAACGGTCCTCGACGTGAAGATTAAGGAATACCCAACGCACGCCGCATCACTTCCCGTTGCCATCATTCCAAACTGTGCAGCTAACAGACACATACACTTTTCGTTAAATGGTAAGGGACCGGCCGAACTTGACCCACCCAATTTAGACCTATGGCCAAGTGCTACTTGGCAACCAAGCAAAGAGGCGTTGAGAGTGAATGTTAACGAACTCAATAAGGCGGACATGGGGTCATGGGTGATAGGGCAAACGTTATTACTTTCCGGAAATATTCTAACAGCCAGGGATGCGGCACATAAAAAAATTCAAGATATATTAACTCGAGGTGAGAAGCTTCCTGATGGCTTGAGTCTAAAAGGTCGTTTTTTATACTACGTAGGCCCTGTTGATGCAGTTGGTAACGAAGCTGTTGGTCCTGCAGGCCCAACAACTGCAACCAGAATGGATAAATATACCAACCTTATGCTTAACGAGTGCGGAATCATGAGTATGATCGGCAAGGCTGAAAGAGGTGAAGATACAGTAAGAGCTATTAAGGAGCATGAGTCAACTTATTTAATTGCGGTTGGTGGTGCGGCATTTCTTGTCTCAAAGGCCATCAAGTCAGCAAAAGTCATAGCATTCCCAGAGTTGGGGATGGAGGCGATCCGTGAATTTGAGGTAGTGGATATGCCCGTTACCGTTGCTGTGGATACTAAAGGTATGTCTATCCATGAGCAGGGTGCAAAAAAATGGAAGACCATCGATATTCATTAGATTCAAAAGGAAATCAAAGCTTTTTTGATACTATTGGACTGAAATGTTTACCACTAGGCTAAAAATACAGAGTGTAGAAGAGATCGATGGCTTGTGTGGTAATTTAGGTCTAAATTACCGCTTTTAGATATTCAAGGTAAATATGCCGAGATATTTAAGAAGAGCAGCAATCACGAGAAGATAAGTTACAGTGCCTAACCCACATCTAAATAATGTGTGCATCTTGCAGCAACTCATCCGTGTACATTTTTTACCTGACTTTATGGTGGTATGCGTTTGTTTTCTTAACAACTCTGATTTCCATGCATTTAGCTCAGCATGATTTACCGCTAGTAATTTCTTTTCTATCTTCGCCATCTTCTATTCCTTAATAATTATTAGTTCGTATAATGTATATTATGTAAAATTAGATGTAGAGCTACTTATCGTAGCAAATCATCTGCCCCAATGGATTTTGCTAGGTCCTTACCCTTACCCCTTGCTTCGGTGGCTAATAGCAATTGTTTTGAAGCATCGTATACATCGGCTAAAGTTAATAAAGCCTTAGCTTCGTAGTACTTACTCCCATTGGTTCTTGCAAAACTTTCAATGGATTGCAAAAGCCTAATGGCTCGTGGGTAATTAGCATTTATTGACTCGTAAGAGGCCAGCGTAAGCTGCATATCCGCATACTGGCTCAACTTACCTGTTCTTTGGTACGTGGTTGACGCTTTTACGCCATACTCTATAGCCTGGTCTATCTTATTAGATTTAAAATATGCGGAAGATATTCCAGCAAAACCCTCCGCTCTCTCATCATCATTAGATGAAATAGCAAGCGATTTAGCATAAAAATCTATTGCATCAAAGCCATTGTCTTCTTGCATGGCATTATTTCCCAACTGATACAAAAATTTACGCTCCATTTGCATGTATTTACTGTTGCCAAGTGCGGCCGTATCTAAGCCTTTAGTGAATGTTGCTGATGATGCTTTTAATTGCCCAATATCCCTTTGTGCTATACCTTTGTAGAGATAAGCAAACAATTGATCAACAGGTAGGTCTGGGTGCTTTTGGCTTTCATCAAATGCAGCTATTGATGCCGCTAGATCGCCTTTTCGGTAATATGCCTTTGCAGCACAAAAGTTTGCATCATACTTATGCTCCAGTTTTTTTGCTTCCTCTATAGCTTTATCATAAGCTCCGGAGTTGAATGATTTCTCACACTGATTATTTGAATCATATGAATAAACTCCATTTGAAAACAATAAAATAAAAATAAAACTTAACGTAGATTCTCGTTTCATATTAGCCTTTTTTGGTTAGTTGTATTAATTCGTCTTCACCTATTACCTTAACACCAAGCGCACTTGCCTTATCCAGCTTACTTCCGGCATCAAGCCCAGCGATAACGTAATCAGTCTTTTTTGAAACGGAACCAGAAACCTTACCCCCGCAACTAAGAATAAGATTTTTAGCCTCATCCCTTTTTAGTGANGTTAATGTCCCCGTTANGACAAANACTAAACCCTCAAGTTCATTACTGATCTCTTCCGCTCCCACCTCAATTGAATCCCATTGGATGCCCTCCTTAAGAAGTATANCTAGTTGCTCTCTATTTGTATCTTCGTTAAAGTAGTTTTGAATTGAGGTTGCTACTGTTGGNCCTATATCATGAATACTCAGCAATGACTCCTTGCTGGCACTCATAATTTTATCTATTGAGCCAAACTGCTTTGCTAAATCATAAGCAGTTGCTTCCCCAACGTTTCTTATACCTAATGCGTATATNAATTTACCTAATGTGGTTTTCTTAGATTTTTCTATTGATTCTATGAGATTTTCCGCTGATTTTTTTGCGAAACGGTCTAGCTTTAATAATTTTTCAGTTTTGACTGTATAAAGGTCTGAAACCGATAATACCAAGCTTGACTCAATCAGCTGATCAATAATCTTTTCGCCCAAACCATCAATGTCCATAGCTTTTCTTGATGCAAAATGCATAATGCTTTGTTTTCTCTGTGCAGGGCATAACATTCCTGCATTGCATCTCAGAACAGACTCCCCCTCCTCTCTAACCAACACATTTGAGCATTCCGGGCAAAGCGTAGGCATTTCAAATTTTTTAATGTCGTTAGGCCTCTTTTCATGAACAACCTTGATGACCTCAGGCACTACATCCCCTGCTCTTCTTACCATCACAAAGTCACCAATGTGAATGTCTTTGCGTCTTAGTTCGTCTTCGTTGTGAAGAGTGGCGTTAGTTACTGTTACACCTGCTACAACTACAGGCTTAAGTCGAGCAACAGGCGTTATAGAACCGGTACGACCGACTTGCACGTTGATGTCTTTAATAGTAGTCATGGCCTCTTCTGCAGCAAACTTGTGTGCGATAGCCCACCTCGGTGCTCGAGATACAAATCCGAGTTCATCTTGCATATTTAATGAATTGACCTTGTATACAACGCCGTCTATATCAAAAGGGAGGGATTTTCTTGCATTGTTAATTGCATTATAGAAGTCAATCATTCCTCTCACTCCATCAACCTTTTTTGTTAGGTTACTTGTGGGTATCAGTAGCTGCTTCAATAAATCTAATCCCTCTTCCTGAGTGGAAAGTGTTTTATTGTCACAAAATATACTGTAAGCATAAAAGCTTAAAGGCCTTGATGCGGCAATTGTCGGGTCAAGTTGCCGTAAACTACCTGCTGCTGCATTTCTTGGATTAGCAAATACTTTTTCGTTAGCTTCAAGCTGTCTTTTATTTAAACCGATAAAATCATTTTTTAGCATAATGACTTCACCTCTAATCTCAATTTGACCAGTGGGACTGTTGCTGGGAAGCTTAAGTGGGATAGACTTGATCGTTTTTATGTTGTGTGTCACGTCCTCACCTACGCTTCCATCCCCTCGTGTAGCAGCAAGATGAAGCTCTCCATCTACATAAACTATAGTTACCGCAAGACCATCAAACTTAGGTTCCGCTACATACGATATATTAGCAACACCTAATTCTTCTCTTATCCGCTTATCAAAAACATCCAAATCTTTTTCATCAAAAGCATTTCCAAGCGATAGCATCGGCCTTTGGTGTGTTATTTGCTTGAAAGATTTGTTTGGCTCCCCCCCTACTCTTTGCGTAGGTGAATCAATTGTAATAAGCTCAGGATTGAGATCTTCGATTGCTTTAATCTCTAAAAATATATTATCAAATTCAGCATCAGATATTAGTGGATTGTCTAAAACGTAGTAATTATAATTGTGCTCCGATATAAGCTTTTTTAAGTCAACAAGCCTCTCTTTAATTGTTATTGGATTATTCATCAAGAGAATATTTTTTTTGCCAATTCACTGCCAGGGATAATTTTTTTTACCAACATTTTTTGCTCAACGCCTTTAAGGTAAACGTAAACCTTACTGATATAGTCATCGTTCATGGGCTTTCCTCCAACATCCACTAATGTTCCATTAAGTTGAGAGCATGCCTCCCTAATAATTTTTATCATTTCATTGAAGGCATGGGTAATGTTCTTGGTATTTGGTACGTCCATTTTAAAAATAATGCCTTGAACAAATGCTTCCTGATTTATTTCTAATGGTTTTCCGGATAAGTTTACAATGTCGCAGATACTTTCATTCTCGTTTTTAGGATTTAATAATCTGTGGGCTTCATTTCCTNACCTATTAATGCTTGAGCTTTTAAAAAAATCTATGAGCGCTGCGGGGTGAAANGCAGTGTCACTTTTTGGCAATACTTTTAATGTCAGGGCTCGATCAACTTCTCGACACATATCATTTAGCCTCTTACTCTCAACGCCTATCTCTTCATTAAATAACCAAAATAATGCCCCATTAACAGCTGTTTTAACCTCATTCACGTATTCAATTAGGCTATTAACTGACTCCTGCTCTAACTTGCCCTTCCTTGAAACCAGTTGCTGGACAATAAGAATTTGGTTGTATCGTAGGCCTTCTTCAAGCGCCTGCCCTGTAGCCCATATATCATTATCATTTCTTACGTATATCCTTAATCCATTTATCCCTAAGGCTTTATCATAGAATAAGGGCTGCAAACTATTTTGAATATTAACAAATGTGATAGAAGCAACAGATTCAACTTCAGGAAAAATACCATCTGGCAGATTTTCTGATATTATTTTTGCCGACCCTTCAGCATTAGAACTTTCATTACTTAGGGTGGAGTCATTAATTTCAAACTCTGCGGACTGGAAAAGTGGGTCATTGTCCTCACTAATCGTGGAAGAGGTTGCATTAAGCTTTTCTTTTCTTTTTTTATGGCTGCTGATTTGGGCCCAATTATGAATAATCATAATTATAATTATGAATAGCCCAAGAATTAGTAAGGCAAGCTGTACGTCACTCATATGATTATTCCGCTAGCTCCATTGATTGTATCTGTTGGAGATCAACTTCGACGATTCTCGATACTCCAGGCTCTTGCATAGTTACTCCTATAAGCTGCTGCGCCATCTCCATGGTTAATTTATTGTGTGAGACAAAAAGAAATTGTGTGTTTTTTGACATACTCTTAACTACCTCGCAAAATCGTTGTGTATTCGAATCATCCAAAGGAGCATCCACCTCATCCATAAGACAAAATGGCGATGGATTTAGTTTGAATAAAGCAAAAACCAGAGCAATTGCTGTCATTGCTTTTTCTCCGCCTGATAGCAAGTGAATCGTTGTATTTTTTTTGCCTGGAGGTTGTGCGACAACCTGTAGCCCAGTATCAAGTATTTCCTGACCAAGAAGCTCCAGCTGCGCATGGCCACCGTTAAATAATGTCTTGAAGAACTCATTGAAGTTTTTGTTTACTTCATGATAAGTCAGTTTTAACTTTTCACGAGTCTCTGCATCAATTTTTTGGATAGCATCTTGAAGCGTTTTTGATGCTGCCTGAAGGTCCTCTACCTGCTTTTGAATATAAGTTTGTCTTTCTCGAATGCTTTCAAGTTCTGATATAGCGGCTAAATTTACCGGCCCTAAGCGCTCAATTTTCTTCTCAAGGTTTTCGTATAGTCCTTCTAAGTCAGACAGGACAACATCTTCCTTCAAGTCTTTTTCTATAACCTCTTCATTCATATTACAGTTGCTCAGTGTTCGGCAGCATTGTTCGAAGACTACACTGCACTCGCGCTCATTTAATCTTGATTGTTGAAGAGACTCAATAACTGGGTTAAGTGCATGCTGAGACTCCAGTCTAGCCGTTTCCTCTTCCCTTAACTTGTTTTCCTTTTCGGACACTCTATCTCTTGCGAGAATTAGCTCTTTCTCTGCATTTTCTTTTAATTCCAATTTTCCTTTTAGCTCTTCTTGTAAAAGCGTTATATTTCCTTGTTGGTCCTCACTATCAGATTCGTTTAATTGAGTTAAAAGCTCATTTTTATCTTTGGCTAGGATTGCTAGTCTGGCTTGCACATCTTCAATCTTATTTACCAGCACCTTAATGTTGTATCCTAGCTCTTGCTCAAGCTTTTCACTTTCATTGAGATGGGTTCGCTTCTCATAAAATAACTGCTCTGCTTGAGNCTTTGAATTATTATGCTCTTCGTTTGTGAGGCNTACTNTCTGAATATNTTTAGTAATTTCTTCTATAGAATTTTTCTTGGCACTGAGCATTTCCATACTCTCCTTCAATTGAAGGGTTAAGTTTTCCATATCTTTACTAACAGTCTGAGTGCGGCTTTTATTGGTCTCAAAAAGGTTTAGTTGTCTATTATATTCAATAATTAGGGTATTTCTTTCTTCTTCACAATGAGCTTTCTTTGCCATCAAAGTTACCAGACTTTCCTTCACATCACCCAGTCGATTTTTATTTTCTGTATTGGCTTTATCGGCTAAATGAAGTCTCTCCTTAAGGTCGGGCAGTTTTTTTTCAAATACTTCGATCTTTTTCATGCGTTGAAGATGGTTGCTCTCTCCAGAAAAATCTTTATTAAGAATGTGATAATTCATCCCAAAAATATCTCCATTTTGTGCGATTAACACTTCTCCATGGCGGAGCTTTTGGCTTTCTGATTCAATATTATCTTGATTTGCAATGTATACATGGTTAAGCCACTCGTGAATAACCGGTTCCATTTCTTTTTTATCAATGGTTATAACGTCCAATGATGACTTTAGCTTACTATTTAACGGTGTATTATTGGCAGCGCTAGATGTAACCATCGTAATGGAGTAAGGAGGTCTTTTATCTTTAGGGATGGTTTTACCAATCGATTGATAAGCATTGATTTTAGTGCCTAAGATATTACCTAAAGCTGCCTCCCACCCGTCACTTATCTTGACATGGGTAAAAATATTTTCGTTGTCATCTAAGCCAATACTTTTTAACCAATCATTCATTGTGTTTGGGTCAATTTCTTCTTTATCCATTTGCCTTAGTGAGCTGATATGAATTTCTGCTTCGCTTACTTCGCGTTTGAGTTCCAGGATAGAGTTATTTAAGGTGTCCCCTATTTCAGCATAATTTGCTTGCTCGTTACTCGCTTCTTCGATGGCTTTAGCTATGGCTATGAGTTCGTCTTCGTTTTGTTGTAATGTGGCGGGTTTAGTCACTTGAAACGCTTTACTTTCAAGGGTTTTTAATTCGTCTGATAACGACGCAATACGGCTATTTAAATCATTTATGATGTTTTCTGATAAGTCGACCGTGGCACTTTCAACATTAAGTTTTTCTGCCATATTCTGAAGATTAGCCGTACTTTCCTGCCATCTCTGGTTTGCTTTTTTAAAGTTATCTTCCGCCGTATTATGCTCAGACCTTCGCTCTTTTAGATCCTCTGACAGGGATGCAATTTTTTGTTTTTTTTCAGCTAAATCCTCTTCGCTTTCTTTGAGCTGATTGGTGAGTTGAGTGTTTAAGCTTTCATATTCATTAAATTTATTTTGACTACTCTCCTTCAGCTGAGCAAGCCTTGCTTTTTTTTCATTGAGGTTATTTAACCGATTTTCTGTATCCGTAACCCCCGAATTCATTTCGTAAAATTTTGCCTGACTAACATTAATTGCATCCGACGCCTGAACAAATTCTTGTTTTGTGCTTTCTACGGCTGCCTCTATGTTGGTTAGCTCTGCTTTTTTTTGGTCTAGTTTAATGGTGATCTCTGCAACTACTTCTTTTGATGCTTCCCACGCAGTATTAGCTATCCGTTTTTTTAGTAATTGAATCTGTGCGAAGGTTAGCTTCAACTTTTCTTGGAAGTCATTATGCTTCTTAGCTGTTTGAGCTTGGGATTCTAATTTTGTAATTTGCTGATTTATCTCTCTTAACAAGTCATTTACGCGCTCTAGGTTGTCGCGTGTATCCCTTAACCTAAATTCTGTCTCCTTTCTCCTTTCTTTGTACTTGCTCACTCCCGCAGCCTCTTCCAGGTAATTTTTGAGCTCCTCGGGTTTTGCCTCAACAATCTGAGATACGGTATTTTGACCAATGATTGCATAACCTCTTGCCCCCAACCCGGTCCCGAGAAATAAATCTGCGACGTCCTTTCTTCTGACTGTGGTGTTGTTAATTTGATAGGTAGAGCCTTTCTCTTTCTCAATAATCCGTTTAACCGATATCTCAGCATAACTTGCCCACTCCGCTGGAGCAGCCCCATTTGCATTATCAAAAATTAACTCGACACTAGCTCTTCCTATCGCTTGACGGGTATCGGTACCATTAAAAATGACGGAGTCCATAGACTCTCCTCGCATATCTTTTGCGGATGAAGATCCAAGTACCCATTTAACGGATTCCATGATATTTGATTTACCGCAACCATTCGGCCCGACAATGCCCGCTAATTCGCCATCGAGCTTGATTGTTGTCGGATCAACAAAGGTTTTAAATCCCGCGAGTTTTATTTGTCTAAGTTTCAATATGTAAATTTATGTATTATTTTAGGAAAGTGTTTATTCAAAGCAGTATAATATTTTCTTTTCAAATTATTAGATTATAGGATAAATATGAGTGACCAGTCATTAGGCGGTAAACCCACAGCTCAACCCACCAAGCACTTAGAGGTTTTTGATAATCCTAACAAAAACCGCGACTTTCATATTCACATGCAAATACCGGAATTTACCTGTCTTTGCCCTAAAACTGGGCAACCCGACTTTGCAACTCTCTACCTCGATTATATCCCCGATGAACGCTGTGTGGAACTAAAAAGTCTGAAACTTTACATATGGTCATTTAGGGACGAAGGCTGCTTCCATGAAGCAGTTACCAACAGTATTTTAGATGATTTGGTGGCGGCAACGAATCCACGATACATGAAGCTTACCGCGAAGTTTTTTGTTAGGGGTGGGGTCTTTACTAACGTTGTAGCAGAGCATAGAAAAAATGGCTGGAAACCTCAGGAGAGAATAGATTTAAATCAGTTCCCATCAGAATCGAATACGCGAGGCTGAGTTAACTTAAATATTGACATAAGTCTTATAGCTAATTATTATCAGCACCTCTTGTGGGGGTATAGCTCAGCTGGGAGAGCATCTGGATGGCATTCAGAGGGTCAGCGGTTCGATCCCGCTTACCTCCACCAATTCTCGATATTAACTTATCAAAAATTGTATCAAATCCGTAAACCTACCTTCAAAACACCTACAAATACTGTCGTATATTGTCGTAATCTATAGTATTGACTTTTAGGCTAAAAAACACCATCTGACAACGAAAACAATGCTATTTAAATGACAAATAAAGCTGTCTTTATTCTCTCTTCTCAAGTAATGTGAGGCATGGATGATTTAAATAAAAAATGGATCCAACTCCTGAAAATCAATTACGAGAAAAAGTTTAATAAAAGAATAAAAAATTCTGATTTTGCCACTCATTATAATTTAGAATTTAGCAGATCGATTACCTCAGAAACAGCACGCCGATGGATATTGGGCCTGACTATACCAAGCGCTAAAATTTTGCAAGAAATTGGAATATGGCTAGATATCGATTTTAGTGCATTTTTAAATGATACCCCCCACATTGGTTGAAATTTTTTTCTCGAACACCCTCCAGATTCACAAACATCATCCATATTATGTAGCCCCAGTAGAATTTGAATTCTAATTAACCCAGCTTATCAAGAATAAATAAACCCATAAATATTTTGCAAATTAAATAAGCTCATCTTTAAAAATAAATCCCTATTATGGGTAGTTCATAATTTTAGAAGACCATTTAAATGACTTTTATTAACGTTAGAAAAATACATGCTGCCTTTACCACTTTCTCCATTTGCCTTCTCCCGATTTATGCATATGCTGCAACGGATGTCGTGAGTGAGTTGGAACAAAAACTAATGAATGCAAAGTCCTCAGTAGAAAGTGCATCTGGACTTTCTGGGTTCACGCTGCAATCCGTAAAGTTTAACGGTAGTTTTGCCGCAACCCCTCTTCAGTTAAAAGACGTGACTACAAAGGCGACACCTTTCAGTGCCACATCACAAGCGATTTGTGCCTGCACCCCAGGAACCTACTCTCTCGTTTCTGGCTCAATGGGGCAGGTAGAAACGGGTGAATCATTTTCGAGCGCCGAGTCCCTCTCCACAGACACGACCGTCACCGTTGAGGGAAATTATGGAGCAGTCACAGCCAAAGCTACCGCTGAAATAAAAACCAATCAAGAAAAAACTTCATCAAAAGAAACCAATAATCTGAGTCAAGCTAACGTCGGCTCATCATCCAAAGTAGAATTGACGTGCGATAAATATAATCAACCGCAATGTTTTATCGGCTCCGGAACGACTGATCAAATTACCTATGTGGATACTCAAACACAATCCCCTGATATCAACTACGAATATGATGTTTTTCCCGTGAATAATGGATCGACTGATTTTAATGCGGCAACCTTTAGCGCCACCTTGTTAAAAGCAGGGACTACAAAACCTGGTGATGGTGTCGTCGTATTTCTTTATAAAAATGGCCAACAAATATGTGCGCTTCCACCTACAGGTCCTCAGCCAAGCGGAGGCGCTCAGTATTGGTCTGCTAACGCTGCTTGCTTCAACAAAGACAGTAGTTATGCATACAAGAATGCGACTCAGTATTTAATTAGCGTGGGGGGAAACCCAAATGGAACCATCGGCATTCGGTTCCAGAACAAAAAGGCTTGGACTGGCGAAATTCAATCATATAACCAAGTGTTAGATATTCCGAATGGTTTTCAAGGGAGTGATATGTTATCGATTTCAGTACGTAATAATTACTACATAACAACCGGTGATGAAACCCAAACGAGAGAGATTAAGATTGTCTCTGCAATTCCTCTCGACACTGCGAAGCATAAAGTCACAGGCACCTATAATGCGAATGACATGGCCTCGCTTGCTATGAATGTGAATTATAGTCAGTATTCATGGAGCAAGCTTCACAAAACCCCCAATCAATATACAGACTCGATTAATGCGTGTGGGAACAATTTAGTGGAAGCAAAACGGACATGGAAAGCAGCCTGTTCGTCCCCAGCAAAAAAAGTCCTCATGTTTAAAAAGTATATTAAAGAAAACGGCCCGATAAACCTTCCAGGCGGGGGTAAGATAATAGGCGGCCATGGCCAAGGTGGCAGGAATCGGAAATAGTTGTTTATACGAGACATCCACTTTTTTGATATTAAAGCGGCCAACGGTCGCTTTAATTTATTGATAAAGGCTTTATGCGAAGTTATTTAATTATATTCATCCTGATTGTTATGACCACGTCATGCAAATCCTTATCGGAATTTACCCACTTTTCTGAGCAAAAAAACACGTCGACGGAATCCTTATCCGTTGACACTTATACGGTGGATTTAAATAATGAAACCGACATCAATCGAGCCATAGAGACGGGATTAACGCGCACCCAGGTGCTGCTCCGCGGGGGGATCAAACATCTTGCTTCAGGAGAGTATGATCAGGCCAAAAAAATATTTAATACCGCATTAAGCTTTGATGTAGACAATGGACTGCTCCACTTTTTTAATGCTTTTACCTACCATCAACTCTTCTTAAGAGGGGAGTCAGACCATATTGAGCTCGCCGAAATTGGTTATAAGGTGGCCTCGGTGAAGGAACCGGCTTTAGCCAGCATATCCGCACTGCAACTGGGAAGATTGTATCTCGACACCAAACGCTTTGAGGAAGCAGAAATCAATTTAGCCAGAGCCATTCGAGAAGGGCAAGACTCGTCCGAAGTGCTCTACGACTACGTGCGTGCCGCTGCACTGAATAACAACTGGACCAAATCACGAGCGGCGATGGACCAGCTCAGCCAACGCCAGTGGGACAGCCCATTACTCATTAAGACAAAGGCGATCTATGCCGCCTCTTTTTCAGATCCTGATGAAGCCAAAAAATTACTTGAAGACTATGCGGCGGCTCAAGTTTCTAAAGAGGAAGTGAATTACCTCAAGTTTCGAATCAATCAACTTCAGAGATTTACCGAAAACGGACAAAAGGTTGCATTCAATAAGGATACCTTCAAAGTCGCTGTTGTTGATGGTGAAAGTAACCAAGTAGAAATTATCGAGGGTGCATATCCACCGGGTGTTCTCCCTCCGGCCGCAGTAAATCCAGAGGCTCCAGTTCTATCAGAGCCAGATCCAAATCCCGGGGCGCAAGCCCCTGGAACGGTGGTCATCCAAACTCCAGACCCAACAGTCGATCAAACACCTGAGGCTAAAGGTAATAAAGACCCCCCAGCAGATGCTGGGGAATCTGACTCGGCGACTAAATCTACAAAAAAAAATGTGGCGTTATGGTACCGCTGTGACACGGAAACTAAAATGCCTGAGCGTGTGACTACCGATACCTCTTCAACCTATACCGACACATCCACCGCAAGCACGTTAACCGATGAGAATACCACGGCGGTGACCCTGCCGCAGGCCTGTCCAGATGAAGACCCGATGACCGCCATTGTTGAAGTGACCATGATGTCCTCCCTGGATACCAACAGCACCGCCTCGGGGGTGAATATATTAGATGGATTAAGGTCAATCCTGACTGTCAGTAACTCAACCGTCAGGGAGTTTGTTACAGGAAGCGACACTGAGTTCACCAAAACCAACACCCGCTCATGGGTTCTTGGGGATGCGTCTTCAGATAACAGTCTCGCCTACTCCTTAAATATTGCAAATTCTGGAGTGAACCAAAGTCGGGCGTTATCCAAACCAACGATGACCATCATTGATCGCGTGCCCTCGGTATTTTTTTCAGGGAGCAATATCTCCCTCGGCATTTCACCCAATATTGCTTATTCAACACCCACCATCGTGGATAAAACCATCGGCACTAGCTTGGCAGTTACCCCGACCTTCATTGATGAGGACAGCGCATTGGTCTCGTTACGCGTGACGGCTTCAGGGATAAGTAGTGATAATGTCGTCAGCACCGCATTGTTACAACAGACGCGCAACTCAATGACCACCAGCGCACTGATGAATTTTGATGACACCCTGATTCTTGCCGGCTTACGCACCGATCTTGAGAAAATTCAATCCTCAGGCGTTCCGATTCTGCAAGACTTTCCCTTACTGCAATACTTTTTTAAGAAAACAACCACTGGCATCACCTCGGTGAATGTGATCACCTTTATCACCCTCAGAAGACCCGAAAACAGCAAAACCAAATCTGAACCCCTAGCCTATCAAGACCTCAATGAACAAATCAGTGGTTATATCAGGTACGAAGAAAAAGATTTTCAGCCGCTACCCAGCGCAGCAGATAAAAAAATAGCCAAACTGATTGATGACTTAAAACAGGTAATCTATTTTTAATTGGTATTTTTTATGCCAAGAGCCTTAGCCTTATTATTGATCACATACGCAACGACCATGGTTGCTCAACCCGATAATGAGCAGATATACACCCTCTACAGAAACTCTGCGGTAGACGAAGCGGTCAGAATCCATGTGGCCACATTTGATGTCGATGATGGCCCAAAAACCCATCTTCGCAACATGACCAATTGCATGGTTGTGCAAAAACTTTTCCAAGACCAGCCTCACGAAACAAATAAATTTTGGTGTGAAAAAGGCCCCTTTCGGTCCATGGTCAAGCATAAGTAATGTCGACTTTTAGTTAGTCACAATCGGCCATCGCCTCAATGAGCCTTTTTTGACATTCTTTGTTATCTTGGCATATATTTTTATCTATTACGCTACAGTTCTCAAGAACTTGTGTGTAGTCTGGTGTTTTTGAATTTAGCCATGAATACCATACCTATCATGAGCGGTGAAACGTTTAGATTTTTTGCTAACGACACTGAGCCTTCAACAAAGCGATCAGCGCTCCAAAGAA